>Ga0308011_10000019_pt1 | contig 97332 bp, 86 predicted proteins | sample Neamet177_FD_203144 | JGI IMG/M metagenome (GOLD analysis project Ga0308011, IMG submission 203144) | Marine microbial communities from water near the shore, Antarctic Ocean - #177 | ecosystem: Environmental > Aquatic > Marine > Unclassified | place: Southern Ocean | collected 2014-07-25 | reverse complement strand
TATCTGTAGACTTTAGAACAATATTATTTGGGAAAATTACATGACCGATGGCATCTGTTTTAGATGACGTAATAGTTAGTTGGTTATTGTTTGTGGATAGCTTTAATCCATTGGCCAATAATGGTTCATTTTTAAAATGATATTGGATTGTTTTTTCGGAGGTGCTTTTATTCTTTAACGTTGATTTTATAATCGCTGTATGTCCAGAAGTAAACACCAATTGTTGCTTTAATTCTATATTTTCTGATTGAAAAACTTGTTCTAAATGACTGTTAAAACTGTTTGTTGTAATTGATGACCAATGTGTGTTTTCTACAACTAAATTGGTTAAAGAAGCACTACTCCAAATTCCGTTTTGTTGTGTCATTAAAAAAGGCCCAGAAAAACCTGTTACTCTTGAAATTGAATCAGGAAAACTATAGGCAAACCAAGCTCCTTGATCTGAAAACATCAATCCAGATTTATCAAACTGGGTTGTTGGAGTAATATGATAGTTTAAGCTGTTTTGGCTGAATTTTAAATAGTCTTTACTCTCTTCTTTAGCACAGCCAAAAAAGAGTGAAATAGAGAGTATGTAAATTAGTTTTTTCAATGTGTTCGTTTTTTATGATTTTAAAATTCCTCAGTAAGGGTTATGGGTTATCTAAGTATAAATCCATTTTTCATTGGGTCATTTGGGTCTATTACAAAAGTGTGCATTCCTGTGATGTATGCATTTCCTTCTACTTGTGGAATAACAGCCTTAAACGGTCCGTAATCTTCTTCAGAAATCACAGAACCTTTGAATACCGAACCGGTAATGCTTTCAATGGTAATGGTTTCTCCGTAGTCAATTTCTTTTCTTGCTTTGTGAATTGCCATTCTACCTGAAACTCCAGAACCAGTAGGGCAACGATCTACTTCTCCTTCAGCAAAAATGCAGACATTTCTACTGTCAACTCCAGAGGATTGTTTTTTATTATCTATAAAAATAGTTCCGTAATTAAAACTTAAATCCTCTTCAAAAGGATGTATAATTTCTTTGTCCGCTTTTATGACCGCATTTTTTATTTTCATTCCGTTGGTAATTAATGCACTGTAAGAAGCGCTGCTTAAATCAAAACCAAAATTATTTTTAGCCATGTCTACATAGGCATAAAAAGCACCTCCATACGCCAAATCATACGTCACTTTCCCTAATCCTTCCACGTTTACAGTTCTATCTAACCCAACAACAAAACTTGGCACACAATGAAAACGAACTCCGGTTACCTGTCCGTTTTTAACATGTGCAAAAGAAGTAATTCTTCCACAAGGCGCATCAATTTTAAGAATGTTATCTCCTTCTTTTACGGCAATCCACCTCATTTCAATAGCCAATGTAGAAATCGCAATAATTGCATGACCACACATTGTTGAATACCCTTCGTTGTGCAAAAAAATAATTCCGAAATCGCCATCATCATCGTTTGGTGGTGTTAAAATACAGCCATACATATCTGCATGTCCACGGGGTTCAAACAGCAATGCTGTTCGTAAATAATCAACATTTTCTTTGCAATAGCGTCTATAGTCTAAAACGGAATTCCCTTTTAATTCTGGAAACCCATCAACAATAACCCGCAGAGGTTCACCACCTGTGTGCATGTCTATGGTTTTGATTTGTAACCAATCTATATTTGGTGTAAAATCTGTTTTTGAAAGTATATTTTGATACGTTTTACTCATTTGAATATTTGTTGTAATAATAATTCGCAGCTGCCAAATCCTCTAAAGCATGGCCAACAGATTTGAAAACTGTAATTTCTTCCTTTGTACCTCTTCCTGCTTTTTGATTTGAACACAATTGAAATAAATCTGCTTTGATATCTTCTTCTTTCAGCGTTCCGTTTTGCAACGGAGTTACAATATCACCGCTTTCTTTCAATCCACCTTGAAAAGTATCTACATAAACAGATGCTTTAGAAATTGTTTCATCATCTGCTTCTCGCATGTCTTTTTTATAAGCGCCAACCAAATCAATGTGTTGCCCCGTTTTTAAATACTTCCCTAAAACAAGGGGTGTTTTTGACAATGTAGCACAAGAAATAATAGCGACTTCTGCTATTTTTTCTTCTATGGTTTTTATAGGGGTAACTGTAAAGTTTTCATTTTTTAAAACGGCACAAATAGTGGTTGCTTTCTCAAAATTACGACCCCAAATAAATACTTCTTTTATTGGGCGAACAGCAGCGTGTGCTTTGATTAAATTGATAGACAGCGCTCCGGTTCCAATCATTAATAGAGAGGATGCGTCTTTTCTTGATAAATAGGAAGATGCTAAAGCAGAAGCAGCAGCAGTTCTTTTTACCGTTAGGCTTTTGGCTTCTAATATTGCTTTTATGGATCCTTTTATGGCATCAAAATAAATATAAGTTCCTTGAATAGAAGGTAAATCAAATTGCCCGTTTTCTGGACTTACAGTTACAATTTTTACTCCAGCATTTTTACTTGGGTTCCAGGCAGGCATCAACAATAACGTAGAATCAGCCTGTACTTCTGGATTTGGAAAGTCGTGATGATGACGCATTGGAACAATCACTTCATTAGAAGAAAAATATTGTTTTATTTCAGAAATCAATTCCAAGAAATTGGTGTTTTCTTCAATAAATTCAGTGCTAATTTGTTTGATGTTGTCCATAGGATAAAAATAGGTAAAAGGCTTGAAATAATAACATTTTAACGTGTATTCGCGTAACATTTGCGAATACTTGGTTAACATACTATCAATTGGATCAATTTACTTCTTTTAATTTTTAGAAAAACAGATCCGATAAAATAATCTATTGGTTCCCTGTTTTTCTTTGTAAATTTGTTGGCAGAAACAGAAAGAAAATGATTGTACAAGGAAATATAGTAGACATAGAAAACAGACGAATTTATAAAGGAGAAATAACGGTTCTAAACGGGAAAATTTCTTCGATAAAAGAAGCAAGTCATTCAGTAGAGAGTTTTATTCTTCCAGGTTTTGTTGATGCACATATTCACATAGAAAGTTCTATGTTGGTGCCTTCTGAGTTTGCTAAAATTGCCGTTGTTCACGGAACCGTTGCTACCGTTTCTGACCCCCATGAAATAGCCAATGTTTTAGGAGTAAAAGGTGTTGACTTTATGATTGAAAACGGAAAGAAAGTTCCGTTCAAATTCAATTTTGGAGCGCCCTCTTGTGTGCCTGCAACTTCTTTTGAAAGCGCAGGAGCTGTTATTGATTCTGAGGATATCAAAAAAATGATGGCGAACCCAGATATTAAATATTTGGCAGAAATGATGAATTATCCAGGAGTGTTGTTTGATGATGAAGAGGTGTTGAAAAAGATTGCTTGGGCAAAACACTATAAGAAGCCAGTAGACGGTCATGCACCAGGTTTGCGTGGTGATAATATTACCAAATACATATCGGCAGGAATTTCTACAGACCACGAGTGTTTTACCTATGATGAAGCGTTAGAGAAGCTGCAGAAAGGAATGAAAGTAATTATCCGTGAAGGAAGTGCAGCCAAAAATTTTGAAGCTTTAATAGCGTTGCTACCTACTCATTTTGAAAATATGATGTTTTGTTCTGATGATAAACATCCAGATGATTTATTGGTTGGGCATATCAATCAATTATGTGAAAGAGCAGTCGCAAAAGGAATGAATGTTTTTGATGTATTGCAAGTTGCTTGTATAAATCCAGTAAAGCATTATAATTTAGATGTTGGTTTGTTGCAAATTGGTGATGATGCTGATTTTATTACCGTTGAAAACTTAGAGAACTTCAACGTATTAGAAACCTATATAAATGGAGCGTTGGTTGCTAAAAGTGGTGCATCATTTATAAAATCAGTTGACTTTGAAGTGTTGAATAATTTTGATACAGATTTTAAAGTTGTTTCTAATTTTGAGTTCAAATCTTCTGCAAAGAAAATTCGTGTAATAGAAGTGCTGGACGGCGAATTAGTAACCAATGAAGTTGAAGCAGAATCATTAATTGTAAATGGTAATTTAGTTTCAAATACAAAGAATGATGTCTTAAAAATGACGGTTGTAAATCGGTATAAAAATGCAGATCCATCAATTGCGTTTATCAAAAATTTCGGAATCAAAGAAGGGGCAATCGCGAGTTCTGTTGGGCACGATTCTCATAATATTATTGCAATTGGAGTTTCTGACGAATTGATTTGTAAAGCAGTTAATTTATTGATTGAAAATAAAGGCGGCGTTTGTGCAGTTACTGAAACAACATCCAAAATTGTTTCGTTACCCGTTGCAGGAATTATGTCAGATAAGAGTGCAGTGGAAATTGGAAAAGCCTATGCAGAATTAGATGCGATGGCTAAAGAAATGGGAAGCACTTTGCGTGCACCTTATATGAGTTTGTCTTTTATGGCGCTATTGGTAATTCCGTCTTTAAAGCTTAGTGATAAAGGGTTGTTTAATGGAGATTCGTTTCAGTTTACGTCGTTGGAGTTGTAATTACTTCTCCAAATACAATCTGCATTTTTTGTTTTCACCAGGATAAGAAATTAGTTTAGAGAATTCTAGTCCTAAACGATTTAGTAAAATGCCGGATTTTTCATTGTCAATATTAGTAATTGCAGCTATTTGAGGAATGTTTAGTTTTTCTTTTGCGTAATTTTTAGTGGCGATACTAGATTCAATCGCATATCCTTTTCCTCGGTATTCTGCTAAAAAAGCATATCCAATCTCCACATAATCCATCCAATCTCTTTTGATCAGTCCGCACATGCCAATTGAAGTGTTGTCTTCTTTTAACCTCACAATATAAAAACCAAAACCAAATGTATCATAACTCGGAATGACGTTGTCTTCTAAATATTTTTTAGCAGCTAAAATAGTATTGACATTTCTATCTCCAATATATTGCTTCCATGCCGGATCGTTTACCAATTCGTAAAAAAAGGAAGCGTCATTTTTAGTAAATTTAGAAAGGATGAGTCGTTCAGATTTTAATTCCACCATGTTATTTTGAAGTTTAAAGATAAGGGTAATTATTAAGAATAATTGGAGTTGTGTTTGGGGTTTAATAAATGTATTTTTGTTTTTTAAAACAAAACAAAATGAGCGTATTACAAGATTTAGAGGAAAGAAGTGGAAAGCAATGTGAATTATGTGCAGCAACAGCTGATTTATCAGTTTATGAGATGAAACCAACTTCTACTGTTGGTGGTAGCGGAGTTGATGGAAGTGTGTTGGCATGTAGTACTTGTGTTGATCAGATAGACAACCCAGAAAATACAGATGCAAATCACTGGCGTTGTTTAAACGATTCTATGTGGAGTGAATATAGAGCTGTAAAAGTGATTGCTTGGAGAATGTTATCTAGATTGAGAAATGAAGGATGGCCACAAGATATGTTAGATATGTTGTATTTAGAAGATGCAGATTTACGTTTTGCAAAAGAATCAGGAGATCATTTAGATGATAGCGAAAAAATAATTCATAGAGATGCAAACGGTGCTATTTTACAAGCTGGAGATTCTGTAGTTTTAATAAAAGATTTAAAAGTAAAAGGATCTAGTTTGGTTGCAAAACAAGGAACAGCTGTTCGTAGAATTTCTTTAGATCATGAAAATGCTAAACATATTGAAGGTAAAGTTGGGCCTACTCAAATTGTAATTATTACAGATTTTGTAAAGAAAATGCCTGATAAGGAATAACTCTTACATGGTCAATTCATTTGAAGTGACGTTTGTGTAGGTATTGATTAGAAAGAGGTTTCAATACATTTACCTCAACCAAAAAAAGCACCAATCAAAAAGACAATATGAAGAGAATACTGTTACTAGTAGCGATTGTTTTAATTGCTTCTTGCGCGCCTAAAAAATTCAACGAAAAATGGTTGACAAAAAAAGCACCATTAACTTTTAAGGCACGTTTTGAAACTACTAAAGGAAATTTTGATATTGTTGCTAGAAGAGCTTGGTCTCCAAAAGGCGTTGATAGATTGTATCAATTAATTAAGAATGGGTATTATGATGATATGGCTATCTATAGAGTCGTGCCAAAGTTTGTTGCTCAATTCGGTATTCATAATGATGCCTTAATCAATAAAAGTTGGAGAAAATTCGGAGTTGATGATGAGCCTGTATTGGCTAAGAATGAAGCAATGTCAATTTCATTTGCTAGAGGTGGCGTGAAGACGCGTTCTAATCAAATATTTATCAATTTAAAGGATAACCACAGGTTAGATGAGTTAGCGTATTCTGGCGTAAAAGGATTCCCTGTAATCGCAAAAGTAATTGCAGGTAAAGAAGTTGTGCTAAAATTCTATGATGGGTACGGAGATAGATTAGGTCGTAGACAAGATTCTATAAATAAATACGGAAATACATTTTTAAGAGAGAAGTTCCCAAAAGTAGACTATATTAAAAATGCCTACTTTATAAAATAAAAAAAAGCCACTCGTTTGAGTGGCTTTTTTTTATTATTTAAAATTTGCTAAATCAAATTCTTTAGGAGGGACTTCATTGCGCAAATGCGTAACAAAATAATCCCAACGTTTACGGGTCATATAATTGGTCATATTTCCATAACCATGTCTTTGATTTGGAAATAGGATCATGTCAAAATCTTTGTTTGCTTTGATTAACTCTTCAACAACCAACATCGTATTAGAAGGCGGAACATTGTTATCCATTGCTCCATGAGTGATCAATAATTTCCCTTTTAAATCACCAACAAGTAACTGATTCGCTTGGTTGTCGTAACTCGTAGTTCCATCATCTTTTCCTTCAGTCAATAATCCTTGCCATTTTTCTCCCCAATCAGCTTCGTAGTTTCTATTGTCGTGATTTCCTGCTCCAGAAACTGCTACATCATAAAAATCTGGATAGGCAAATACGGCTCTTGTAGAAGCAAAACCTCCACCAGAATGTCCCCAAATACCAACACGGTCAAGATCCATTCCTTTGTATTGTTGTGCTAATTGTTTGATGGCTGTGATATTATCTAGCAATCCATTATCTCCCATATTTCCATAATAAAAATCATGAAAAGATTTTGATCTTCCTGGAGTTCCCATTGAATTAACTGCAACTACAGCAAAGCCTAGTTCTGCAACAGCTTGAAAATCTCTACTAACAGGGCTAAATCCAAAACTTCTAATACTTCCAGATTGTGGGCCAGGATAAATATAATTTAATACGGGATAAGAGTTGCTTTCATCATAGCTTGAAGGTAAAAATAGCTTACCATATACAGCTGTTTTATTGTCTCTTGCTTTTGCGCTGAATTCAATTGGAGCTATCCATCCTTTGGCTTTTAATGCTGTAATGTCGGTAATTTCTAAGTCCGCTATTTTTTCTCCATTTGCATTTCTTAAAACAGAAATAGGTGGAGTAGACGTTGTAGAATACGTATCAACAAAGAAGGTTTTTGAAGGGTTAGAGCTTACCGAATGATGTCCTTTATCTGGAGTTAAATTGGTGATTTTCTTTCCATCAAAATCAACTTTGTAGAAATACTCATGGTATGGGTTTCCTTCTTCTTTTCCGCCAGCAGTAAAATAGATTTCTCTAGATTTTTGATCTACATGTCTTATTTGTTTTAAAAGCCAATCACCAGAGGTGATATTATTCTTTAGCTTTTTAGTTGTTAAGTCATATAAGTAAATGTGACCCCAATCAGATTTTTCTGAATACCAAATAAACTCGTTAGAGTCAAAAAGAACACGCCAGTTTTCTGCACCTACACCAGATTCATAATACGTAGCAACAGTTTCTTTATGTATAGATCTAACTGCACCGGTTTTGGTATTTGCAATTTGTAAATGAGCAACTTTATGATCTCTAGAGCCAGAAACGAACGCAAATCGAGTTCCGTCTTTATTCCATTGTGCATCTAATAATATTCCGCTGCGACCAGCAATATGATCTGTAGTTGAACCTCTCTGAAAATCTTTGTCCATTTTTAAACGAACCGTTTTAGGGGTTGTTCCTAAATGAATAATTATACGCTCAATAGTAAAGATTATTTCATCTCCTGGCAATGGATGTTTCCATGCTTCTAATCTTGGGTGGCCAACATTAGAAGAGGTTAAATACATTTCTCCAACACCACGAGCATCTTGCTGAAATGTTGCAATCTTATCAGAATTTGGAGACCATTTTAAAACAGCATTGTCCGCTTTTATCCAGCCAGCATTATTGGTTGCATATCCATAATCTTTCTTTCCATCAAAAGTAAGTTGCGTTCTTTTATTGGTTGATAAATCACGTACCCATAAATTGTAATCGTTGATGTATGCAGCTAATTTACCGTTTGGAGAAACATGTTCAATTCTGGTTGCTTTTGCATATTTCGATGTTGCTTTAGGAACTGTATACTCTTTAATTGTTGATTTTTCTTTTGTTTTTGCATTTACAGAAATAAATTCAGTTCCGTCTTTGGTTTCTTTAGAATAGACCAATATAGCATCGTCAGTCCAATTCTGAGAAGTAATTTGATTGTTCACCATTCCGTACCAACTACGTTGCATAAATTTGGCGGCGTTTTTGTAATCATCTGCCGTGCGTTGTTTCTTTTCGATTGAGGTAACACATGCCATTACAAGCAGCATCGTTATTACAACCAAACCTGCTTTTTTAAATGTTTTTTTCATGGGATTACTTATTTGCGGATAGTTCTGTATAGTATTTATAAAACAACGGAATAGTTTCAATTCCCTTTAAGTAATTAAAGATTCCAAAATGTTCATTTGGAGAATGTATTGCATCAGAATCCAATCCGAAGCCCATTAAAATAGTTTTACTTTTTAATTCTTTTTCAAATAATGAAACAATAGGAATACTTCCTCCACTACGCTGTGGAATTGGTGTTTTTCCAAAAGTTGCTTCATACGCTTTGCTCGCAGCTTTATATCCAAGACTTGTTGTTGGAGTAACATATCCTTGACCTCCATGATGTGGTTTAACGACTACAGTTACCCCTTTTGGAGCGATGCTTTCAAAATGAGTTTCGAATAATTGTGTAATCTCTCTCCAATCTTGATTTGGAACTAAACGCATTGATATTTTAGCAAATGCCTTTGATGCAATGACTGTTTTTGCACCTTCACCAGTATATCCACCCCAAATTCCGTTTACATCTAATGTGGGTCTAATTGAATTACGTTCGTTGGTAGAATATCCTTTTTCTCCATAAACAGATTCAATATCCAAGGCCTTCTTATAGTTGTCTAAAGAAAATGGTGCTTTTGCCATTTCAGCTCTTTCTTCTGTAGATAAATCTTCTACTCTGTCATAAAAACCAGGAATGGTAATGTGATTGTCTTCATCATGTAACGAAGCAATCATTTTTGTAAGAATATTAATAGGATTTGCAACTGCTCCTCCATATAATCCTGAATGTAAATCTCTATTTGGTCCAGTAACTTCTACTTCTACATAGCTCAATCCTCTTAAGCCAGTTGTAATTGACGGAATGTCATTTGCAATCATTCCGGTATCAGAAATTAAAATAACATCATTGGCTAACTTCTCATGATTTCTTTCCACAAACCAAGCCAACCCTTCAGAGCCAACTTCTTCTTCACCTTCAATCATAAATTTCACATTACAAGGCAAATTTCCTGTTTCCGTCATGTATTCTAATGCTTTTACATGCATATACATTTGCCCTTTATCATCACAAGCGCCACGTGCAAAAATGGCTCCTTGCGGATGTGTTTCTGTTTTTTTGACTACAGGTTCAAATGGTGGTGAATCCCATAATTCTATAGGATCTGCAGGCTGAACATCGTAATGACCGTAGACTAATATGGTAGGTAAATTGGGGTCGATGATTTTTTCTCCATATACAATTGGGTATCCCGGAGTTTCACAGATTTCAACGATATCGCAACCCGCCTTTTCAAGACTTGTTTTTACAACTTCTGCTGTATGTAATACATCTTGACTAAATGCAGGATCTGCACTTACAGATGGGATTTTTAATAATTCGATAAGCTCATTAATAAACCTATCTTTATGATTTTCAATATATTCTTTGCTGTTTTGCATGGTGTTTTTTTGTTGGGAATCAAAAATAGTAAAATTATTAAAGAACTTCTTTGCAATTTCTAAGTAATGTTTATATTTGCACTCCTTTTACTGGAACAAGTTCAGTATAAAATGCAGGCGTGGTGGAATTGGTAGACACGCTAGACTTAGGATCTAGTGCCGCAAGGTGTGAGAGTTCGAGTCTCTCCGCCTGTACAAATAGAAAAAGCTGACTTTAACGAGTTGGCTTTTTTTATGAAGTTTCTTTTAAGTGCAATTAAGAAAGAGTAGAAGGAGAGATTTTTAGGATAATAAACTTGGTATTATTTTTGCTATATTTATATCTTTTGTCAAAAAAACACCATCACACATATACACCGTTATGAAACATTTTATTTTAGTCTTCGTTAGTTGTTTGTTCATTTTTCAGACAGCGTTTTCATCCGCAGAAAAGCAAAAAATTAATCCAGAGAAAGCAGTAACTATTTATTGGGATGCTTCTTTATCGATGAATGATAAGAACCTTGAAAAGGAGCTAGGGTTTTTAGACGCATATTTTAAAAGTGTCCAAAATATCAACGTACGATTGGTTTCTTTTTCAAATAATATAGAGGTTAACGAAACGTATGCCGTTATAGAATCAGATTGGAACACATTAAAGCAAGCGTTATTAGACACAAGATATGAAGGTATTGCATTGTATGATCTTTTAGAATCAAAACATGATTCAGAAGTTAATTTTATTTTTACAGATGGTAATGGCATTTTTGATAAATTATCTTTAGATGAAAATAAGCCTACATATGCTATTTCTAGCCAATCTAATTCTAATAATATTGTATTAAGTGTGGCAAGTAGAAGCTCAAAGGGAGCGCATATAAATTTAAATAGATTGACCGTAGAAAGAGGGTTGGAGGTTTTAGGAATAAAGGCTTCAATTGCGGTAAAATATAAGAACACAAAACAGCCAAAAAAAGGCACAAGCGAAAAAGGGATTGTAACAGGAAGTATATATAGTTTTAGAGGAGTTTTAGAAGGAGTTACAATACGAGTAAAGGGAACAAGAAAAGGAGTTACCACAAATAGTACAGGTGATTTTAGTATAAAGGCAAAGAAAGGTGATGTGTTAATTGTTGAGTTTTTAGGAAAAAAATCTGTAAAAATTGTAATTGAGAGCTCAGATCCGTTAAGCATTTTTTTATATGATGATGAAAATGTATTGGAAGAAGTGACTATCGGATCCGCAAACAAAAAGAAAGAATTGGTAAATACGGGCTTCGGAAAGGTAGATAAAAAGAAGGTTGGTTATGCTGTTAGAACGATTAGTAGTGAAAAGATCAATTCAGGAGCTTCGAGTACGATTTCAGACGCAGTAGCTGGAAAGTTGGGCGCAACCCAGAATGGAAACCAAAGTATTGATAGGACTATTTTTAGAGGAGGACAGACGATTACAGGAAATAAATTCCCTTTAATTGTTATTGATGGATTTCCAATGAAAAGAAGCCAGTCAAATGGCTCTTATGGGAATAAAATGGATTTTATAGATCCAAACAATGTAGCGAGTGTTACAGTTCTTAAAGGAATGGCGGCCAGTAATAGATATGGAAGTGAAGGTGTAAATGGCGTTATTTTAATTGTTACAAAAACAGCACAGGGAGGAGGAGCTTCTAAGGCAAAAAAGAAATTGAATACCGCGTTGATAAAGAATAATGATTACAAAGAAGAAGAGGTAGCGCTTCTTAACGATTCTAATAATTTAAAGCACTATGCCGCTTTTAAAGCGTGTAAAAACATAGAAGAAGTATATGCTTTGTATGTAGCAAAAAGAGAAGAGAATTCTAAAAACGCCTCATTTTTTATAGAGGTTTCAAACTATGTCGCTCAATGGAAAGCGAAAGATTTGGCATTAAAAATACTTTTAAATGGTATTGAAACAAATGCAAGGAATGTTTCTGTGTTAAAATATGTTGCTTATAAAGCAGAGGCAGAAGGGAATTACAAGTATGCGATAAAAATATATAAAAAGATACAAGTATTAAAGCCAAGAGAAGCACAGTCGTATAGAGATCTGGCTTTGGTGTATCAAAAGTCAGGAGCGTATCAAAAAGCATTAGACATGTACAATGCTATTTTTAATGGCAAGCACACTGTTGTTAATTTTGCAGGATTGCAAAAAAGTTTAAACAGTGAGATGAAGCAATTGGTGTTGAGGCACAGAAAAGAATTAAATCTATTTGGTACGCCTCCAAGGTTTTTAAACCTAAAAGAAGGATCAGTCCAAGCTCGAATAGTTTTTGAGTGGAATACCAACAACGCTGAGTTTGAATTGCAGTTTGTGAATCCGCAGAAGAAATTTTTTAAATGGAATCATACACGCTCAGAGAATGCTTCTAGAATGGAAAGAGAAGAATCACAAGGGTTTTATTCAGAAGAGTTTTTATTGGATGGTATTGGTACGGGAGAATGGATTATCAATATAGAAAGTATGCATAAAAAGAGTGCCAACCCTTTGGTTGTAAGATATACTTTATATAAGAATTATGGAGGATCAAATGAAACTTCAGAAACAAAGCTATTGGTATTGAACAATATCAAGAAAAAGACCATGGTCTCTAAAATTAATTTTTAATACAAGAATAAAATATGAATACAAGAAAACTTTCTAATTTAGAAATAGAAGTAGTACAGGCAGCGTTTATGTCTAAAGTATATACTTGGATGTCTGGAGGGTTAGCAATTACAGGTTTAATAGCAATGTGGGTTGCATCAAATGAGAGCCTGGTTTACAACATTGTTACCAATAGGTTGTTGTTTTTTGGACTGATTATAGGAGAGGTTCTTTTAGTGGGTTATTTAATTACAGTAATTAGTAAGATCTCTGCTCAATTAGCCGGAATTATATTTACAGGGTATGCCGCTTTAAATGGAGTTACTTTATCCGTTGTTTTTCTTGCCTATACAAGCGCCTCAATAGCAACTACATTTTTTGTAACAGCTGGGACTTTTGCAATTATGAGTATCTATGGATATTACACTAAAAAAGATTTAACGTCTTGGGGTAGTCTTTTATTTATGGCGTTGATTGGAGTTGTTATTGCTTCTGTAGTCAATTTGTTTATGCAAAGTGAAATGCTATATTGGATCATAACTTATGCAGGTGTTTTTGTTTTTGTAGGCTTGACAGCATACGATACTCAAAAAATTAAAAGAATGAGTACCGCCTCAGAAGTTGGTTCTGAAGAGGAATCGAAAGGAGCTATTATTGGTGCGTTAATGTTGTACTTAGATTTTATAAACTTGTTTTTATTACTACTTAGAATTTTTGGAGATAGAAAATAATTTTAAAAGAGGTAAATAGCATTTACCTCTTTTTTTATAAAGGGTATTAAAAGAGTATCTCAACTCTTTTGCTGTATCTTTGCACCATAAATATTTGAATATGCAGTTTAAAGAATTAGGATTAAATAAGCCTATTGTAAAAGCTATTGAAGAGCAAGGGTATAAAAACCCAACGTTGATTCAAGAACAAGCAATACCACTTGTGTTAGAGAAAAAAGATGTAATTGCCTCAGCCCAAACAGGTACTGGTAAAACAGCCGCTTTTGCATTGCCTATTTTACAGAACTTATTTGATAGACAAGATGCATCAAAGAAAGGAAAGAAAATACGTGCACTAATTATAAGTCCTACGCGTGAATTAGCGATTCAGATTGAAGAAAATTTCAATAAGTATAGCAAATACACTAACCTTAGAGCTGGTATTGTGTATGGAGGTGTTTCTTTTGATCCACAAAAAGAGGTTATCCGTAAGGGAATAGATATCTTAATTGCAACACCAGGAAGATTATTAGATTTACACAAACAAGATTTTGTGCATCTTGATTCTGTGGAGACTTTAGTGTTAGATGAAGCAGATTTAATGTTAGATATGGGTTTTATTGACGATATCAATAAAATTGTACGCTTATGTCCAAAAAACAAACAACAGTTATTGTTTTCTGCAACAATGCCTTATAAGGTAGTAGAATTGGCAAAAACAATCTTAAAAGATGCTGTAAAGGTGGAGGTTGCTCCAACGTCATCAACAGTAAAAGGTGTTGAGCAATTGTTGTACTATGTTCCAAAAGCAGAGAAAATTGAGTTGTGTTTACACCTCTTAAAAAACACTGTTAAAGGAAATGTAATTATTTTTAGGAGAACGAAATACGGAGTAGATAAACTTGAAAATTCATTAGTGAATAATGGATATAAAGTAGACAGTATTCATGGAGATAAAACACAAAACTTACGTCAAGAAGCGTTACAGAAATTTAAAAATGGCGAAGTAAGTATTTTAATAGCTACTGATGTGGCAGCACGTGGAATTGATGTTAAAAATGTAGATGCCGTTATTAATTTTGACTTGCCTAATATTTCTGAAACCTATGTACATAGAATTGGAAGAACAGGTAGAGCAGGTAAAAACGGAATCGCATATTCATTATGTTCTGCAGATGAAAAAGACTATGTAATTTCTATTCAGAAATTAATCAACAAGCATATTGATGTTGTTGAAGAGCATCCACATCCATTAGACCCAGAAGCACAACCAGAAGTACATAAATCGCCAAACTCTAGCAAGTATAGAAAAGGTAGAAAGTCAGAAGCTTCTAAAAAGAAAAAGAAACGCTGGTATTAACACATAAAAAAAGCTTCTCAATTTTGGGAAGCTTTTTTAGTTTTATGTAGGGTTTGATTCGTTACTTTTTTAGAATAATGTCTTCGTAATCAGCTGTTTTTTCTAAGGGTGAAAACAGGTTATTGAATCTTGGAGGCGGAATTGCAAGTTTCCTTTTTTCTAAATCAATCCAAGCTCCATACACCATAATTTCTGCTGCCAATTCCCCTTTTTCATTAAAAAAGTGATGCAACAATTTCCAGCGTTCTGTTTTTTCAGAAACAGCTTTTAATTTTAGATTTACGGTAACATTAGCTCCCATAAGAACTTCTTTAAAGAAAGAAGTTTCTTCTTTAAAAAGGATTGGCCCTAAATTATCAGTTGCAAAATTTGACATTGTAAACCCTTGTTGTTTAAAATATCGAAGCCTAACTTCAGCAGCATAATCATTATAAGCTGTATGTCGTAAATGTCTATTCGCGTCAAAATCTGACCAACGCGTTTTAAATGTTTCTTGAAACGTCATTAATGCTTTACCATTTGACCTAAAGTATTCAAGCGTAACTGACTTAAAACATTTAAAGCTTCATTTACATAAATATCTTTTGCCAAGTTTTTATGCCAAGCTGTTCTTTTGTCTTTGTCGATTACGGCACTTTTTATTAAAGGAAGTTCACTTTTAGGAGAAACAAATGTTAAATCTGATTTAAATTTAAATACAGATTTAAACTGCTCTGCACTCTTTAGGTGTTTTTTAGAATTCGTAGTAAATTGTCTGTAATTTAAAGAAAACGTAGTGTCTTCTTGTCTTTCTTTAAGCCATTTAGCATAGTTGTTGATTAACGTAAAGTCTGGGTTTTGAATAATTCTCTCTTTACTGTCATTAACTACATCACTAAAATTTGCGTAAGAATTTACAGCTGTATAACTCGCTTTGTCAACTTTGTCCCAAGCTAAAGATCCTTCCATATCTCTTTCTCCATACTTCATATAACTATATCTACTTGGCATAGCAATATCAGAATAAACACCTTCTTTTTGTGTAGAGCCACCATTCACTCTGTAGAATTTTTGAATCGTCATTTTTAAGAAACCTAACTCTTTTTTATACTTCGGATAAAACTGATTGATAGGTAATATGTTTTGAACAGTTCCTTTACCATAGGTTTGATTACCCCCAATAATTACGGCTCTGTTATAATCTTGCATTGCAGCGGCGAAAATTTCTGAAGCAGAAGCAGATAGTTCATTTACTAAAAGAACTAAAGGTCCATTCCATTGAATTTTTGAATCTGTATCACTTTGAACTCTGGGTTTTTCTCCTCTATATTTTACTTGTACAATTGGTCCTTCACTGATAAATAAACCAGCAATTTCTATGGCTGTTTTTAAAGAGCCACCACCGTTATTTCTTAAGTCAATTAATAAACCCTCAACATCTTCTTCTTTAAGATTGGCAATTTCTTTTTCCATGTCTTTTGCCGAATTTCTGAAGTTTTTATCATTAAAATCGATATAGAATTGAGGAAGGTTTATTACACCGTATTTTTTGCCATTCTTTTCTACAACACTAGATTTCACATAGGTTTCTCCAAGTTCTACAATGTCTCTAATAATTGTAATAACTCGAATAGAGTTGTCTAGTTTTTTCTTAACCGTTAACCGTACTTCTGTTCCTTTTTTACCTTTTATGAATTTAATAGCATCGTCTAAACGCATTCCAACAATATCTAAAGGTTCTTCATCTGCTTGCGCAACTTTTAAAATAATATCTCCTGCTTCTAATTCACCTTGCTTCCATGCTGGCCCTCCAGAAACCACTTCAAATACGTGTGTGTAAATTCCTTTAGGCTGTAATCTAGCTCCAATCCCTTCTATTTTACCTGACATGTTTATATCAAATTTTTCTTTAACTCTAGGAGCCATATAGGTAGAATGTGGGTCAAACCCTTTAATTACGCTGTTTAAAAAAGTAGAAAACCAATCTTCGTGCTCTAACTCTTCTATTCGCATATACAATTCATCCATGCTTTTTAAAACGTCCTTTCTAGCTTTAATCTCTAACTTTTTGAATGAAGTTTTTTTAAGTTTTTTATTCTCCTTTGCTTTGTCTATTTCTAAGTTTTGATCTTCCTGAATTCTACTTAATGTGTTTAACTTCAACTGTTTTCTCCAGTTGTTAATCAATTCATTTTCGTTTTTTGGAAAAGGAATTTTATCATAGTCAACATTTACACTTTCTTTTTTATTGAAATTAAAAGGCTGCTCTAAAATATCTCCGTAATATTTTTTTGCAGTTTTAATTTTTTCAGTAAACCGACCGTATACTAAATGATAAAAAGAGAGATCAGAATTTTTTAATTGATTGTCAATTAGGTATTTGTACATAGAAAACTCTTGTAGGTCATCTTGCGTAAAATATCTTTTTGAAGGGTCTAAGCCCTCAATAAAACTAGTGTATACTTGTTCAGAGAAATCATCATCCAATTCTTTTGGTAAGTAATGGCCGTTTGAAAGCATATAGTTAATTACAGAAATTAAGACTTTGTCTTTTTCTGGATCTTTTTCTATTGGATTTGTTGTAAAACTGGATAGCAATACAAATAATGCGATAAACGGAATGATAAATTTATAAACTCTTTTCATGTTCTTCTCTGTCGTGATTTCAATTATATCTGTACAATAGTTTTGTTCTTGCAAACTACTAAATTTATGCCAAATATGCTATGGCATTTTTATTTTATAAGTTCTTCTAACTATTTTGTTAAAATGAGTAGTGTCAATATCTAGTAAATACTATAATTGAGTAGCTCATCAAGTGGCTAATGCAAAATTAATCAAAAAAAGGGGATAAGTTTCTTTACAAAATGTTAAAAGCGAAAGGATAGGAAGTCCTTAAAAATATGTTATTTTTGTTAGAGAAAAACTTGAAACATGAGTGAAAGACCTTTAATATTAGTAACGAATGATGACGGAATTACAGCTCCAGGAATTAGAGCTTTAATAGAAGTAATGAATGAAATTGGAGATGTTTTTGTAATGGCACCAGATAGTCCGCAAAGCGGAAAGGGACATGCAATTACTATAGATAGTGTTTTGTATTGTAATTCATTAACGATAGATGAGGGTCCTCAGATAGAATATAGTTGTTCTGGTACACCAGCAGATTGTGTTAAAATGGCAACAAACAATATTTTAAAAAGAAAGCCAGATTTATGTGTTTCAGGAATTAATCATGGAGCAAATTCATCTATTAATGTTATTTATTCTGGAACAATGAGTGCTGCTGTAGAAGCAGGTATTGAAGGGATTCCGGCAATCGGATTTTCATTGTTAGATTTTAGTTGGCATGCAGATTTCACAGCGGCAAAAAAGTTTGTAAAAGAAATTGTTTTAAGTGTGTTAAAAAATGGATTGTCTGAAGGAACAGTATTGAACGTCAATATTCCTAATCTATCAGAAAAAGAGATCAAAGGAGTAAAAGTTTGTAGACAAGCAAACGGGTATTGGAAAGAAGATTTTGATAAAAGAAAGAGTCCGTTTGGTAAAGAATATTATTGGCTTTCTGGCAAGTTTGTTTGTAAAGATAAAGGAGAGGATACTGATATTTGGGCTTTAGATAATGGATATGTTTCTGTTGTGCCTGTTCAATTTGATATGACGGCGCATCATATGATTCAAAAATTAAACACATGGGGACTGTAATCAAAGAAATTGGTATTGGGGTTGTAATTTCTCTTGTAGCCACACTTTCTGGAGTATTTATTTACATTGAGTATTTCTCGAAGTTTGATTTTCAAGAAACACTACGTGTAATGAAAGAACAAGATTTGTATGGAAAAGTATTGTCGTTGGCGGCAATACCAAACTTATTTGTATTCTTTGTTTTTATCAAAAAGAAACAAGATTACAGAGCGAGAGGTGTTTTGTTGGCAACAATTCTTATTGCTTTCACTACCTTTGTTTTAAAGCTGACTTAAAGAATGAAGTATTACATTATTTCGGGAGAAGCATCTGGAGATTTACACGGATCTAACTTGATAAAAGCATTATTGAAGCAAGATCAACATGCTGATATAAGATGTTGGGGTGGTGATTTAATGCAAGATGCTGGCGCAACGTTGGTAAAACACTATAAAGAATTGGCTTTTATGGGTTTTGTTGAGGTGCTAAAAAACATACCTGCAATTTTTAAAAATATTTCATTTTGTAAAAAAGATATTGAAAATTTTAATCCAGATGTTTTGATCTTTATTGATTACTCTGGGTTTAACTTGCGAATTGCAAAATGGGCAAAACAAAAAGGATTTAGAACTAATTATTATATTTCTCCACAAGTTTGGGCGTCAAGATCTAGCAGAGTAAAAAAAATCAAAAGAGATGTAGACATGATGAATGTTATTCTTCCTTTTGAAAAAGAATTTTACGCGAAACACATGTATGATGTCAATTTTGTTGGGCATCCTTTAATTGATGCTATTGCAGATAGAAAGCAAGTAGATGAAGCTGAATTTAGAAAGGAACATCATTTAGGAGATAGAAAAATAATTGCATTATTACCAGGAAGTAGACAGCAAGAAATTATAAAGATGTTATCTGTAATGCTTTCTGTGGTTGATTCTTTCAAAGAATATCAATTTGTTATTGCTGGCGCTCCAAGTCAAGATTATAGCTTCTATAAGCAATTTATAAAAACGGATAACGTCTGTTTTGTACCCAATAAAACATATGATTTATTGAGTGTTTCTTTTGCGGCATTAGTCACTTCGGGGACAGCTACTTTAGAAACAGCATTATTTAAAGTACCTCAAGTAGTTTGCTATAAAGGGAGTACTATTTCTTACCAAATTGCAAAGCGACTAATTACCTTAAAGTTTATTTCTTTGGTCAATTTAATAATGGACAAAGAAGTTGTAACAGAGTTGATTCAGAATGATTTTACAAAAGAAAACCTAACATCAGAATTGACTAAAATTCTTTCGGAATCTCATCGAGAAGAATTGTTTTTAGCCTATTATGAATTAGAACAGATTTTAGGAGGGAAAGGTGCTTCTAAAGAATCAGCAAGATTGATTATCGAAGGTCTAAAATAACACTCTTTATTTTTTTAGTAACTTTATCATGCTATGAAAAGGTTGCTGAATTTTTTACCAACACATTTTACCGTATGTCTAATTGTGGGAATTGTCTTGCAGTTCCATTACAAATTATGGATACTGAACTTTGTGTGTTCTATACTCTTTCTCTTTTTTCTGCTGCTTGTTTTATTCTTTTCAAAACGGTTTAAAAAACCACTGTTATTTACCCTTTTAAGTTGGTTGTTATTTGTTCTTATGGGAATGTTTGTTGTTTCTTCTCAAGATCCAACAATTAAAAAGGAGTTCTACAATACATATCATCCATCAGATTCAGTAATCACTTTTAAAGTAGGTAAAGTCTTAAAAAGAAATCTCTATTACGATAAGTATATTGGGGAAGTCACAAAAGTAGGAAGCGTAAACTCTACTGGCGAGATTCTATTAAACATCCAAAGAGATAGCACTGTGATTTCTGCTAAAATCAATGATTTATTTTATTTCAAAGGGGCGTTTGTTGTAGTTGAAAATCCTAAAAATCCATATCAATTTAAGTATAAAAATTATTTAGAAAAACAAGGAGTATATCATCAGGTGTTTTTAAGAAACACAGCATATGTACACAAAGAATCCTCTCAAAATTCTATCTATAAAATTGCGGAAAGTATACGAAATACAATTGAAGACACATTGCAGTTAAATGGTTTTAAGGGAGAAGAATTAGGGGTGATAAAAGCATTGATTCTAGGGCAGCGAAATAATATTTCTAAAGAGTTGCTACAAGAGTACACCAAAGCAGGCGCGATTCATATTTTGGCCGTTTCTGGATTGCATGTTGGTATCATACTATTGATATTAACAGCATTGTTTAAACCATTAGATAGGCTGAGAAACGGGAAGCTTATAAAAACTATTTTAATTGTTTCTCTATTGTGGGGTTTTGCAATTATTGCAGGGTTATCTGCCTCTGTTGTGAGAGCAGTAACCATGTTTTCTGCTGTCGCAATCGGAATGACATTTGAGAGAAAGACGTTTGTGATACATTCGTTAATTACCTCCATGTTTTTGCTGCTCTTGGCAAAGCCGATGTTTTTGTTTGATGTCGGTTTTCAGTTGAGTTATTTGGCGGTATTTAGTATCGTAACAATTCAACCGAAACTTGCTGATTTGTGGAAACCCAAATGGAAATTGGTAGCTAAAATTTGGCAATTATTTTCAGTGTCTATTGCTGCGCAAATAGGCGTTTTGCCAATCAGTTTATTTTACTTTCATCAATTTCCTGGTTTGTTTATGGTGTCAAATTTGGTGATTATTCCTTTTATAGGAGTCATTTTAATGGGCGGAATTCTAATCATTGTTTTGTCACTATTAAATATACTTCCAAAAGTTGTTGGAGAAGTGTACAATGGTATTATCAGTTTAATGAATGATTTTGTTGGGTGGATTTCTATACAAGAATCTTTTTTGATAACAGAGATATCATTTTCAGCAGCACTATTAATTTCTTCATACTTCTGTGTGTTTTTAGGAATCTACTTATTAGAAAAAAGCTCTTTTAGAAAATGGATACTCTTCTTGCTTGCTGTTATCTCAATTCAGGCTTGTTTATTGTACGAAAAGAAAAGCGTTTCAGATAGGAGTGAAATTGTTGTTTTTAATAAAAGTAGACACACAATTATTGGCGAAAATAAAAATGGCTTCTTAACGGTATATCATAGTTTAGATACTATTTCTATACGGAATTTAGGAGTCCTAAAGGATTATAAAGTAGGAGCAAAGGTGAAAAATGTACGCTATAAAAATGAAATTCCAAGCTTAGTTAAATTCAATAATGAGTGTATTTTGGTTGTAGATAGTCTAGGTGTTTATGGTGTTAATGGAATCGAGAATCCAATCGTTTTATTAAGAACTTCACCTAAGATTAATTTAGAAAGGTTGCTTAAGGTCTTAAAGCCAAAACACATAATTGCGGATGCTTCAAATTATAAAAATCACGTTTTAAATTGGAAACTTATATGTGATAAAAGCAACATTCCGTTTACCTATACGCAAGAAGATGGCGCTTTTATTTTAAAGTGATTTATTATTTAATATTGCTTTTGAAGTTCTTAGAGAATTGTGCCCAAGTTGTTTCTTTTCCTTCTTTTTTTATATAATAAGCCAATGCCATTTCCATTTTTTTGGCATCGATATACCCTGGAATACGATCTAGTAATTTTTCTTCTTTAGTTAAAATAATCGTAGTTGGGTAGCTTAATTTTCCATTCATTAATAAGGCACTCAGTTCGTGATACCCAGATCTACCTTGTTTTTTGAATTTAAAAATGTGTTCTTTATAGGTAATAGGTTCTTTTCCTTCTCCATCCATTTTTACAGCATGGTAATTTTCGTTGATGTATGCTGCAATTACAGGGTTCGCATAAGTGTCTTTGTCCATTTTTTTACACCAACCACACCAATCAGTATAGATGTCAACTAAAAAAGGCTTGGGGTTTTCCTTATTCAGTTCAATAGCTTTGTCAAAAGATACCCAGTTCACTTTTTCTTGTGCGTTTATAGCGAATGTAACAGCTAAAATAAGTAGTAATGCGATGTTTTTTTTCATGTTCTTTCTGTCGGTATTTTCGCTGTGAAATTACAAAATAAAAAGCACCAAATAAAGGTGCTTTTTATAAAGTAGTTGTTAAAAATAAGATTAACGAATTCCGTGCATTAATTTTTTTATTAAAGGGTTTAACACCAAAAATATCAAACCAACTATAGCAGGAATAATTGTGAATATTAAAAAGAAAAATGACATCGAATGTTGCTCTACAATTGAGTCAATAGATTTCCCTATAAAACCAGCTAAGAAATTCCCTATAAAATTCACCAAGTACCAAATACCAAACATCATTCCTATCTTTTTAGCAGGAACTAATTTAGAAACATAAGATAAGCCTACAGGAGAAACACATAGTTCACCCATAGTGTGCAGTAGATAAGCGATCACTAGCCAAATAATACTCACAGAAGCCTCTTTTGCGCCTTGAGGAATACCACTAGCACCATATGCTAATGCTCCAAACCCAATTCCTAATAATAGCATTCCGATTCCAAACTTTATTGCTGCTGGTGGATTGTATTTGCTTTCCCACCACTTCGAAAATAATGGAGCCAATCCAATAATAAATAATGAGTTTAAAATTAAGAACCAAGACGCTTCTATTTCTGCATTGTCTTTAGGTATAATTATAGTAAGCTTCCAAATTGCAATTCCCCAAATAGCTAAGAAACTAATTCCTAAAATAATGTTAGATAGCGATATTTTTTTAAATGTTTGCGCAAACAGTTTTAATAAAACCCATGAAATGATTCCTAAAGGAACTATTGTTATCAGTGTGTCGACAATTTTAAAAATTAAAGCGGAGTTTCCTTCTAAAGTACGTTGTGTATAATCACTAGCGAAAATTGTCATTGAACCACTGGCTTGTTCAAAAGCTGTCCAAAAGAAAACGGTAAAGAAGGCTAAAAGCCCAACAACAATGTACCGGTCTCTTTGTACGTTTGCAGGAACAACTTCTACCTCTTTAGTATCTTCTGAATTTTGAATCGCATCAGATAAATCGACATTTATTGAAGGAGAAACACCAATATTTCCGAAAATGATTCTTCCAAACCAAAATTGTAACGTTCCTAAAAACATAAAGATTCCAGCCAATCCAAATCCCCATGCATAACTTAAGTTGCTTGCTAAGAACCCACACAATAGAACACCTAAGAATCCACCTGCGTTTACTCCCATATAAAAAATGGTAAAAGCGCCATCTTTTCTGTCTGGATATTTATCATATAAGCCACTAACTATAGAGGTGACATTAGGTTTGAATAAACCATTCCCAACAATTAATAAGCCAATTCCAATATATAAAGTCATTTCAGTTTCCATTGCCATAGCAGCGTGGCCTAGCGTCATAGCTAGAGCGCCAAAGGCAACCGCTTTTTGATACCCTAAAAATTTATCGGCAATAATACCACCAATTAAAGGTGTTAAATAAACTGTACTCGTGTAAATCATTAATAAACCTACAGCTCTTTCATTGCTCCATTCCCAATTTTTTACTAGGAATAAAACGAAAATGGCACGCATTCCGTAATAAGAAAAACGTTCCCACATTTCTGTAAAGAATAACACAAATAGTGCAGGTTTGTGTCCTAGTAAACTAAATTCATTGTTGTTTGCTGTTGCATTCATAATAGTGTGTGTTAAATGAAAAAAGCCTCATAAATTAAATTATGAGGCTCTTTGTAATGTTGTTTTAGTCGTTTTGAATTTCTACTTGATTGTCTTCAGCTCCGTGTGTTAATCTTTTAAGAGGTTTTAATAGTGCAAGAACAAGTAGTCCAAATAGAGTACACGTAATCGCTATGCCAGTAAAAATTTCAAACTCACCTGCGTTTTCAGAAAGAGCTCCAATCAAGCCAGCAACTTTATTACCTAATCCTGTAGCTGCAAAATATGCTCCCATCATAAATGACGCATATTTTAATGGGGCTAGTTTTGTGATAAAAGATAATGCTACAGGAGAAGCACATAGCTCTCCGATAGTATGAAATAAATACGCTAATACTAACCATATCATTGCAGATTTCTCTATTACTAAATCACCATCCATAACAACTTCTGTACTGGCTTTACTCATAAAGAAAAAACCAAATGCCATGATGATAACACCAATTGCCATTTTAAATAAAGAAGAAGATTCTTTGCCTTTTTTACCCCATTTATACCAAAAAGCACCAACTAAAGTACCTAAGGCTATAATAAAGAAAGCATTTATTGATTGAAATGTAGCAGAAGGAACTACATAATTAAAAAAGGACAAGAGTCTGTCTGTTTTTTGTTCGGTATATAAGCTCATTAATCCACCAGCTTGTTCAAATGCTCCCCAAAAAACGATAATAATTAAAAACGATAAAAACATGACAAGCATTCTATCTTTTTCTATTTTAGTCAATGGTTTTTTCATTAAATCTTTGTTAGGAGAATTTATACTGCCTAAAAATTCACCTACACCATTTAAGTATTTTAAGCCCATCATATACACAATTTGCCCTAGTGCCATTCCTATTCCTGCTAATCCAAAACCATAATGCCATCCGTATTCTGCGGCTATAATTCCAACAGCTAAAGCCCCTAGAAAAGCACCTAAATTTATTCCTATATAAAAGATATAGAATCCACGATCTCTTCGGTCATCTCCTTTGGCATATAAACCACCAACCATAGTTGAGATGTTAGGTTTTAAAAAGCCAACACCAGAAACGATAAAAAATAATCCAGTAAAAAAGGCCCATTGCGCATCAACCGCTAGAACACTATGTCCAATAACTAATAGAATACCCCCAAGCATTACTGCTTTTTTCTGTCCTAAAAATTTATCAGCAATCCATCCTCCAGGAATAGAAGTTAGATAAACTAACATCGTGTAGGTTCCGTAAAAAGAGATTGTTTCAGTATTTGTCCATCCAAAACCAGATTGAGGACTTCCTAATAAAACAGGAGCTGCTAGATATAATGTTAAAATAGCTCGCATTCCATAATATGAAAAGCGTTCCCACATTTCTACAAAAAATAATACGTACAGCCCTTTTGGGTGCCCAAATAATTCTTCTTCGTGAGGTTGTTCTGTTGTTAAATCTGCCATAATTATTTTTAATTGTTGTTAGTTGTTCATTTTTAAAAATTCTAAAGAGAAAAATAGTTTTCAATAAAATCTTGCCAAGTTTACGGAAAAATCAGCAAAAATCAACTCAAAAAAATCAGAAATATTGAATATTAAGGTGATTTTGATTCGATTCAGTTATCTTTGCAGCACCTAAAAAGTACAATTCAATGACCAAAATTATTTCAGGATTTTCTAAACTTACCAAGCAAGAAAAGATCCAATGGTTGTCAGAAAATTATTTTAGTTCTCAGCCAGAAATTATTAATACCATCAAACAATATTGGAATGCTGATGAGAAATTACAGCAATTGCATGATGACTTTATAGAGAATACCATCTCAAACTTTTATTTGCCTTACGGAGTTGCACCTAATTTTATTATCAATGATAAAGATTATGTAATACCAATGGTTGTTGAAGAAAGTTCTGTTGTTGCAGCAGCATCTTTAGTGGCTAAATTTTGGTCTACACGTGGAGGGTTTAAATCTGAAGTGATTTCGACAACGAAAATAGGTCAAGTACATTTTATGTTTGAAGGAGATAAAGCAGCATTGACTTCTTATTTCAATCAGCAAAAAGAATATTTATATAAAGCGACGTCTGACATCACTAAAAACATGATAAAGCGTGGTGGTGGAATTTTAGATATTGAGTTGGTTGATAAAACAGATAAGCTTGATCACTATTATCAGTTACATGTCACTTTTGAAACGAAAGATTCAATGGGTGCAAACTTTATCAATTCTTGTTTAGAAGCCATTGCAAAAACGTTTAGAAAAGAAGATATTGAAATTGTGATGAGTATTTTGTCTAATTATGTTCCGCAATGTGTAGTGAGATCTGAAGTTTCTTGTAAGATAGAAGAGCTGGGCGGCGAAAACCCACAGCAATTTGCACAGAAATTTAAACAAGCGGTACAAATTGCAGAAATAGAACCTTACAGAGCTGTAACTCATAATAAGGGGATCATGAACGGAATTGATGCTGTTGTGTTGGCTACGGGAAATGATTTTAGAGCGATTGAGGCAGGTGCACATGCATATGCAACTAAGAGTGGAAGTTATTCTAGTTTGACACATTGTGAGATTGAAAATGGAATATTCCGTTTTTGGATTGAGATCCCGTTGGCTTTAGGAACTGTTGGAGGTTTAACAGCGCTGCATCCAATGGCGAAATTATCTTTAGAGATGTTACAAAAACCTTCTGCACCTCAATTAATGCAAATTATTGCAACAGCAGGATTGGCGCAAAACTTTGCGGCATTAAGAGCATTAACAACAAACGGAATTCAAGAAGGACACATGAAAATGCATTTGATGAATATTCTAAACCAATTGAATGCATCTAAAGAAGAGAAGGAAGCGATGGTTGCTTACTTTAAAGATAAAACAGTTACGCATAGTGCTGTTGTTGATACATTTAATGAAATAAGAAATTAAATTATTAATTGGTGGCTGAGCGTAGTCGAAGCCATATAAATGAAATAGAAAAGTATGCCAATTGGATATGTTTACATATTAGAATGTTCAGATGGTACTTTTTATACAGGAAGCACTATAGATTTGGATAAGAGGATTGGGCAACATCAAAATGGTAGAGGAGCAAATCATACTAAAAAGAGATTGCCTGTTAAATTGATTTATTTTGAGGAATTTACAAGAATAGGTGGAGCATTTGAAAGAGAAAAACAAATTCAAGGTTGGAGTAGAGCGAAAAAGATAGCTTTAGTTGAAAAAAATTATGAGGATTTATCAAAATTTTCAGAATGCATGAATAAAACTAACTATAAAGAATGGCTTCGACTACGCTCAGCCACCGTTGATAAAGATGAATAGATATTACAGTAACGGAAAACTATTATTAACTGGAGAATATGTTGTGCTAGATGGAGCAACATCATTAGCCGTGCCAACAAAATTTGGACAAGATTTGGTGATAGAACCAATTCAGGAACCAGAATTGATTTGGGGAAGTTTTACGCATACAGGAGAATGTTGGTTTGAAGCAATTTTCGATTTACCAAAACTCAGGTTAAAGAATGCAACGTTTAGCTCAGATATAGAAGGAAGTGCAGAATTTATTGCAGAAACCTTACACACCATTTTAAGTGAAGCTAGAAAACTGAATCCAGATTTTTTGCAAACGGAAAAAGGATGTATCGTAAAAACAAATTTATCGTTTCCTAGAAACTGGGGTTTGGGAAGTTCATCAACTTTAATTAATAACATTGCTGCCTGGGCAAAGGTAGATGCCTATAAGCTGCTTTGGAATGCTTTTTCTGGAAGTGGTTACGACATTGCTTGTGCGCAACATGATGTGCCTATTCTTTATCAGTTAGAAAATAAGAAGCCAATTGTAAAACAGGTTGCGTTCAATCCATGTTTTAAAGAGGAGTTGTTTTTTGTGCATTTAAATAAAAAACAAGACAGTAGAGAAGGGATTGCGAAATACAAAAAATATCAATCAAAAAGATCCTTCGACTCCGCTCAGGATGACATTACAGACATTTCAAACATTTCTAATGCCTTTGTAAAAGCAAATTCGGTAAAAGAGCTAGCGAAAGCAATTGAAGAACACGAACGTATTATTTCTTCAATTATTAAACTACATCCCGTAAAAAAGGAATTGTTTTCTGATTATTTTGGAGCTGTAAAAAGCTTAGGTGCTTGGGGTGGGGATTTTGTATTGGTAACAGGAAATGAAGACACGCCTAACTATTTTAAACAAAAAGGGTTCGAAACAGTACTTTCGTATTCTGAAATGATTTTATAATAATTTCATATCGAGTGAATTTGTTGGTAACTGAGCGTAGTCGAAGTTCAAACAAATTTATATCGAGATGATTTAAAAACAAGTTCTCGGCACAGTTTTCTAAAGAAAACTACTAGAACAGACACAGATAAAAGATGAAAAAAGTAATAATTATCGGAGGTGGAGCTGCAGGTTTCTTTACCGCAATCAACGCCAAAGAGCAAAATCCAGAGTTGGATATCACAATCCTTGAAAAAGGAAAAGAAGTATTACAGAAAGTGAAAATTTCTGGAGGTGGACGTTGTAACGTTACGCATGCTTGTTTTGAGCCGAAAGAGTTAGTGAAATTCTATCCGAGAGGAGAAAAAGAATTGCTAGGGCCTTTTCATACATTTATGACTGGTGATACCTTTGAGTGGTTTGATGATCGTGGAGTCCCATTAAAAATTGAATCTGATAATCGTGTTTTTCCAGAAGCAAATACATCACAAGCAATTATTGATTGTTTTGAAAACGCTGTGGATACACTCGGAATTAAACTCTTGAAAAATCATGGAGTTAATTCAATTGAGCAAAAAGGAAATCAATGGTTGGTTGTAACTAAAAATGAAACCTTTGTTGCTGATAAATTAGTAGTTGCCGCAGGGAGTAGTAATAAAGCGTGGGAATTGGTAGAAAGTCTTGGCCATAGCGTTATAGAACCTGTTCCTTCTTTGTTTACGTTTAACATCAAAGACAAACGAATTATTGATCTGTTAGGGATTTCAGTTCCAAATGCAACTGTAAATATTGTAGGAACAAAGTTAGAAACTTCTGGGCCTTTATTAATTACACATTGGGGAATGAGTGGGCCAGCTGTGTTAAAGTTATCTGCTTTTGGAGCACGTATTTTAGCAGAGAAAGGCTACCAGTATAATGTAGAAGTAAACTGGTTGTCTAGACCAACAGATAAGATTGTAAATGTGTTGTTGAATCTAAAAAAGAAGCAACCAAAAAAACAAGTATTCTTAAAGTCTCCATTTGCTGAAATTCCGAGAAGACTTTGGGAGCGTTTGGTGTTGGCTTCTGATGTTACAGAAACCTTTAAGTGGGCAGATTTAAGTAATATTCATATAGAAAAATTAGCCAATCAATTAACAAAAGGATTGTACAATGCAAACGGTAAGAGCACTTTTAAAGAGGAGTTTGTAACTGCTGGTGGAATTGACTTAAAAGAAATTAATTTCAAACGTTTTGAAAGTAGAAAACACACAAACTTATTCTTTGTTGGCGAAATGCTAAACATAGATGCTGTTACTGGAGGTTTTAATTTTCAGAATGCATGGACAGGTGGTTTTATTGCTGCAAAAGCGATTGCTGAAGATTAAAGTGATTTTGCTAGCTGCTGATATAACGTAATTTACTGCTTTATATCAGCAGTTAACGAAGTTCTAAAAAAAGGAGTTTAAAAGTAATTCTGTTAGGTTTTACTCTTCTTCGAAACAATTAAAGATAATTGAATATCCGTATTCTAACGCTTCTTCGTATAATTCTATGTGGTCTTCTTCTGCATCTGTAATAGCATCCAACGTAAAATATTCTTCTTCAATTTCAGTAACCTTCCAGCCCTCTTCTTTGATGTAGTATTTTGCTAATTTAAAAGCTCCTTCAATATCTTTGTAATCGATGTATAAACTTACATAAGCTCCGATTACTTCATCGTATTGTTCTGATGACTTTGTTGGTGTTGCCAACGCGTTTATTAAAAACATATCTTTTTATTTTAAGTGATTACTGTGCCAATTCTCCTCTATGCGGAATTAATGCATCTCTATAAATTTTCATATCAACCTCGTCAACTGTTACAAAAGCAATGCTATGAAATTCGTTGATTTGTGAATGATTTATTTCGTGATATTGTAGGTTTTCTATGGTAGAAAATTCTTTTAAATGAATGCAATGATGTTTTGCCGTTTCCAATCCATCTTCACCTTTAAAATCCCAAATCAGTTTTAATTTTCTATTCACATGTGTCGTTTTATAGTGCAAAAATACCCATTTTCAAATGAATGAAACAGGTATTTCAAGAAACTACCTTTTAAATGCTATTATTCTACTTCTTTAAGAGAGTACTCGTTGTTTTTGTAAGTAATAAGTACTTTTTTTTTAGCTATAAAATCACCAAAATCACAATTTTTAAGAATTTATAGATCTTACATTATGGCTTTAAAAAGTGTAGAATCGTATACAAATGAATTTATAGAAATTCAAAACAAAGCCTTGCCAATTAGCAGAACGTACAAAGAATCTGTTTTGAGGAAAATGGAAAAAATTTAAAAAGAAATAAAGTATCTTTACATCAAATTATTTTCGATTTGAATACAGCACAATTTATACCTTCTGAATTACAGTTTTCTATCACAAAAGCAGCTTATACTTGGCAAACACCGAGTAATATTGCGTTGGTAAAATATTGGGGAAAAAGCGATCCGCAAATCCCTAAAAACGCCTCTATTAGTTTTACGTTAAATAACTGTCATACAATCACTACTATAGATTTTAAAAAAAGTAGCACTTCAAAGGAGATAAATTTTGAATTGTTTTTTGAAGGAGAAATAAAAGAAACATTTAAACCGAAAATCGCACAGTTTTTTGAAAGAATACAAGAATATTGCCCATATGTTTTTGAGTACGACATGGTAATCAATTCAGAAAACTCTTTTCCTCATAGTAGCGGAATTGCTTCTTCAGCAAGTGGGTTGTCTGCAATAGCAATGTGCTTACTAAGTTTAGAAAAAGAGTTGGATTCAAATTTAACGGATGCATTTATTAAAAGAAAAGCTTCCTTTTTAGCGAGATTAGGTTCTGGTAGTGCAAGCAGAAGTATTGAAGGGCCATTGGTTGTTTGGGGAGAGCATCCAGCAATTAATGGAAGTTCTGATTTGTTTGGAGTACAATTTCCTTTTAAAGTACACCCTATTTTTGAAAAGTATCAAGACGCAATTTTGTTAGTCGATAAAGGAGAGAAGCAAGTTTCAAGTACCGTTGGTCATAATTTAATGCACAAGCATCCATATGCTGAACAGCGTTTTGTGCAAGCCAATGAGAATTTATCAAAAATTTCTACAGTACTGCAAAACGGTGATTTAGATGAATTTATCAATATTGTAGAAAGTGAAGCGTTGACTTTACACGGAATGATGCTTACCAGTAATCCATATTTTATTTTAATGAAACCGAACACCTTGGAGATTCTTAATAAAATTTGGGCTTTTAGAGCAGCGACAAATAGTAAAATCTGTTTTACCTTAGATGCGGGTGCAAATGTGCACGTATTGTATCCAGAAAGTGAAAAGAAAGCCGTCAATTTCTTTATTGAAAGCCAATTGTCTACATATTGCCAGAACGATCAATTTATTTTGGATAACACGGGAAACGGTGCGAAATTTTTGTAACTTACAGAAACTAAAACTCTAAATCATGAAAATTTCAACGGTATTAATGGCGATAGTTTTTGGGTTTTTAACAACTTCACTATCAGCGCAAGAAACGATTTGGTTTGATTCCAATTGGAATCCTTCAGAGAAAGAAACAGCAACGTATTATAGGTCGACTCCTAAAGCCCAAAAGAACGGTTTTTGGATTGTAGATTACTATATGGACGGAACAAAGCAGATGGAAGGTTTTAGTTTTAATAAATCGGTAAACAAAGAAAAATTTGACGGTTTGGTTACGTATTATTTTGCCGATGGAGTAACCTATCAAGAGGTTAATTATGTCTTAGGAAAAATAGAAGGTTTTAGGAAGATCTACTTTGAATCGGGTGAATTAAAAGATGAAAGAGGGTATGAAGATGATAAAATGGAAGCGCGGTTTTCTGAGTATTATGAAACTGGAGAACTTGCGGTTCGTGGGAGTTATGAAAATAATTTAAAAGAAGGTATCTGGAAAACATATTATAAGAGTGGAAAAATAAAGGAAAGAGGAAAATACGAAAAAGGAGAGAAGATCGGCATTTGGAAAACTTTTTATAAAAATGTATATAAGAAGTAATTAAGTATTACTTTTGAGAAAAATATGCTATATTTTTAACGTAAAAAGAAATTATGAAAGGACCTTTGTTTTATGCTAAGATTTTGCTTTTTGGCGAATACGGGATTATTAAAGATTCTAAAGGGTTAGCAATTCCTTTTAACGCCTACCGTGGCGCTTTAAAAACTGCAAGCAACTTAACTGGAGAAGCAGAAAAATCAAACACGAACTTACGAAAATTCTACACTTATTTATCTCAATTAAACGAAGAAAGCTTGTCTTTTAGGTTAGAGGAGTTAAGGAAGGATTTAGATAACGGAATGTATTTTGACTCTTCTATTCCTCAAGGATATGGAGTTGGTAGTTCAGGGGCATTAGTGGCTTCTGTCTATGATAAGTACGCAACAGATAAAATAACTGTTTTAGAAAATTTAACAAGAGATAAATTGTTGAGTTTAAAAGAAACTTTTAGTATAATGGAATCTTTTTTCCATGGTAAAAGTTCTGGGTTAGATCCTTTAAATAGTTATTTAAGTTTGCCGATTTTAATCAATTCAAAAACACATATTGAGCCAGCTGGGATTCCATCTCAAAAAGAAGGAAAAGGAGCGGTTTTTTTATTAGATTCTGAAATGGTTGGAGAAACTGAACCAATGGTAAACATCTTTATGAATAAGATGAAAAACGAAGGTTTTAGAAAGATGCTAGACGAAGAGTTTGTTACATATACAGACGCTTGTATAGATGATTTTTTACAAGGAAACGTAAAGTCTCTTTTTGGGAATGTGAAACAATTGTCTAAAATTGTTTTGAAAAATTTTAAACCAATGATTCCTAAAGCTTTTCATAAAGTTTGGGAGCATGGCATCAATACCAATGACTATTACTTGAAACTTTGTGGTTCTGGTGGAGGTGGTTATATCTTAGGTTTTACCGAAGATTATGAAAAAGCGAAAGAAAAACTTCAAGACTATAAATTAGAATTGGTTTATCGATTTTAAGAAACCAAAACGAGTAAAGTGAATACGTCCAAATCATTTTCAATTTTCTATAAGCTATTAAGTTTGCTTTCTGTAGTTAGAGGGTATAATATTTTTGTGTTAGTAATGGCGCAATATTTAGCTGCCTTATTTATTTTCTCCCCTCTTAAATCTCTACGAATAGTCTTATTAGATTATAAATTATTTTGTATTGTATTAGCCTCTGTTTTTGTTGTTTCTGCAGGGTATATCATCAATAATTTCTATGATGTTAATGCGGATAAGATTAATAGGCCGATTAAGGCAAGCTTAGATCAAATTATTAGTCAGAAAACAACCCTTCAAATTTATTTTTTGTTTAATTTTTTAGGATTTGTTTTTGGGTGGTTTGTCTCTTGGAGAGCAGCGATATTCTTTGCGGTGTACATCTTTGTTATTTGGTTGTACTCTCATAAGTTAAAGAAGCACCCTTTTATAGGGCTAATTTCTGCTTCGGCATTAACAATTTTACCGTTTTTTGCTATTTTGGTGTATTATAAAAACTTCTCAAAAATAATCTTTGTACACGCAGTGTTTTTGTTTTTCATACTGTTATTGAGGCAGTTGCTTAAAGATTTGAGTAGCTTGCGAGGAGCAGTAGCAAATAATTACACTACTTTTCCTGTTAAATACGGAGAACGAAAAACAAGGAGATTGGGAATTGTATTTGCCATTTCAACTTTTTTTCCATCATATGTTTTAGTCAATTACCCTTCAATTGGCTACATGAAATATTATTTCTTAATTTCTAGTGTCGTGTTGGTTTTTATTAGTTATTTCTTGTGGAAATCAAACCTGAAAAGACATTATGTATTGTTGCATAACGTTTTAAAGTTGATGCTTTTAGCTGGTGTTTTGAGTTTGCTTTTTACAGACCCATCTATTCTGGTAGAAAGAGTAATTGATAAACTGAATTAAATCAAATATTTAGCAGTATCTTTGCCGAAAATTTATAATAATGAGTGCAAGTAGAGACTCGTCGAGAGGACGACAAAGTGGAGATAGTAGTGATTTCCAAGGAAAAAAGAAAAAAGAGTACAAAAAAATCAAGGCAACTCCACAGGCTGATCCAGCTGATGGGATTCGTTTAAACAAATACATTTCAAATTCTGGAGTTTCTTCAAGAAGAGAAGCAGATAAGTATATTGCCTCTGGTAATGTTACCGTTAATGGTAAAGTAATTACAGAAATGGGCTTTAAAGTAATGCTTGGAGATGAGGTTCGTTTTGATGGTACTTCTATTACTCCTGAGCAAAAGAAATACATATTGCTTAACAAGCCTAAAAACTACATTACTACCATGGATGATGAAAGAGGTAGAAAAACGGTAATGGACTTGATTGTAAACGCATCAAAAGAACGTGTATATCCAGTTGGAAGATTGGATAGAAATACAACAGGATTATTGTTGTTTACAAATGATGGTGATTTAGCTAAGAAATTAACGCATCCAAAGCATAATATACAAAAACTATATCACGCTTCTTTAGATAATAAATTTGCAGTCAAAGATTTGCATAAAATTAGAGATGAGGTTGTTATTGAAGGAAGAAAAGTTTTTATTGATGAGGTTGATTATGTTGTTGGAGAATCTAAGACAGAAGTAGGAATTAAAATTCACTCTGGACGTAATAGAATTGTACGTAAAATATTTGAACACTTTGGATATAAGGTTGTAAAGTTAGATCGTGTGCTTTTTGCAGGATTGACTAAAAAGAACCTTCCAAGAGGACGTTATAGAGAATTAACAATACAAGAAGTAAATACACTTCATATGTTGTAAAACAAAAAAAGCCAGCTAATTAGCTGGCTTTTTTTTGTGCTTATTTTAAAACGGAATTAATAACCGCTGTTTTTTCTTTCATCACCTTATTGTTAACGGAAGAATAACCCATAATTAACCCTTGCTCTTTTTGTTTTTAATAAAATTTTAAAATTCGTTTTTTGCAGCAAGTTTCATGACTATGAAATCGACTAGTTTAGCTGCCAAATTTGAAGTTATATCATCTCTATCTAAAGTGGGATTTAATTCTGCAATATCACACGAGATTACTTTATTACTATCAAATAGAAAATGGAGCATTTTAAAAACAAAATACGGCGTAAACCCTAATGGAGAAGGAGCACTAACTCCTGGCGCATAGGCAGATGAAAACCCGTCCATATCTATCGTGAGATATAAATGATCGTTATTTTCAATAAATGGGCGTAAACGGTTTTTTAGTGCAGTCATTTCTTCTGTAGAAGACTCGCAATCATAATTAATAGCAAAATCTACTTGATTTTTTTTAGCAATATCAAACAGTTCTTTGGTGTTTGATTGTCGTTGAATCCCAATAGCAAAATAATCTACTTGCTCATTTTTTTTATTTTGCTCATTAATAATTTGATTGAATGGAGTTCCAGAATTCGAAGTAGTTTCTACTGGGCGTAAATCAAAATGTGCATCAAAATTAATGATTCCAATTCTTTTTTTAGTGGTGTTTTTTACCGCATCATAAATACCCATAAAATGACCATAAGCCATATCGTGACCGCCACCAATTGCTATCGGAAAAATTTGCTGAGAAATTAAATGGCTAATTGTAGTCGTCAATGCTTTTTGACAAGATTCCATATCTTCATCAATACAGCTCACATCACCAATGTCTGCTACTTTTTTTGTGTCAAAATGAATGGGCAATTTTGCCAAACGTTCACGGAGCATTTTTGGACCTTGACCAGCACCAATTCTACCGCGATTTCTGCGCACACCTTCGTCGCAAACATACCCTAAAAGAGCAATGTCAGTATTTTCTTTATCAACCGTATGAATGTCTTTCAATTCAATTTCTTGATGCCAATATTGTTTTCCTAAATCTGGGTTAGATGCTCTACCTGTCCAATGTATTTGTTGTCCAGGTTGATAGTTTGCATTGATGTGCTGATATAAATTTTTCTTCAACTTTTAAGTGATTTGATGTTGTGGTTTGTCTTTGGTAGCGCGCTCGTTTAAAACCTCTAGATTGCTCTCGAGGTGTCATCTAGTACAGCTAATCTTATAGAATCTCTTCTCCTTTTAAAAACACTTTATCTATTTGATGTGCTCCAAAAGAATAGGGGATAAATCCATAAGAATTAATTGGCTTTGTTAGTATTAAATTTGCTTGTTTTCCTTTGGTGATCGATCCAACTTCCTTTTCTAATCCCATGGCATATGCACCATTGATTGTAGCGGCATTGATTGCCTCTTCAGGTGTCATTTTCATTTTGATACATGCAGTAGAAACTACAAAGTTCATGTTTCCAGAAGGCGTAGAACCAGGATTAAAATCTGTTGCTAAAGCCAAAGGCAACCCTGCATCAATCATTTTACGAGCTGGTGTATATGGAATGCTTAAAAAATACGAACAACTTGGCAATGCAACAGGCATAGTTGTCGTGTTTTGGAGCGCAGCGATATCTTCATCACGCATTTCCTCTAAATGATCGACAGACAATGCATTGTACTTCACTCCAGCTTGTACTCCGCCGATAGCAGTAAATTGATTGACGTGAATTTTTGGTATCAACCCATATTTTTTACCTGCTTCTAACATTCGTTCAGTATCTGCAACTGTAAAATAGCCTGTTTCACAAAAGATGTCAATGTATTGGGCTAAATTTTCTTGAGCTACTTTTGGTAAAATCTCTTCTATTAATAACTGTAAGTAACCGTCTTTATTATTTTTGAATTCTTTTGGTACTGCGTGTGCACCTAAAAAAGTAGCTTTAATCTCTATAGGGTAGTTTTCTTTTAATCGTTTAATAACACGTAGCATTTTGATTTCAGCAGCTGCCGTTAAACCGTACCCAGATTTAATTTCTACAGCTCCAGTCCCTAATTGTATTACTTCTTCTAAACGTGCTTTACTTTGCTGATATAACGCTTCTTCAGTAGTTGCTTGTAATTTCTTGGCTGAATTTAAAATTCCACCACCATTATTTGCAATTTCTTCATAGGTCAACCCATTAATTCTGTCAACAAATTCTCCTTCTCTGTTTCCTGCATACACAATATGTGTATGAGAATCGCACCAAGAAGGCAAGATCATTTTTCCTGTCGCATCGATTATTGTTGAAAAAGCAGTTGTAGGGCAAGAATCCATAGCTCCAAAATCAGCAATGATTCCGTTTTCAACAACTAAAAAAGCATTTTTAATTGTTGGTAATTCGCTCATTTCTTTACCAGAAAGGAAAGAAACAGATTCCGTTCTAACTTGAATTAATTCTTTGATATTTTTAAACAGTGTAGCCATTAAAATAAGTTGTTTAACAATTCGTCTTTTACTAGATTTGGTAAAGTTACTTTTAAATTTGGAGATCTTTCCATTTCTCGTTTGATTGCAAATATTGCTTCATGATTTCTAGCCCAACTTCTACGAGCTATTCCATTATTAACATCATAAAATAACATGCTTTTTAAACGAACTTCTGCTTCTTTTGTTCCGTCTAATAACATTCCGAAGCCACCATTCATTACTTCTCCCCAGCCAACGCCACCGCCGTTGTGAATAGAAACCCAAGTGGCACCTCTAAAGCTATCACCAATTACATTATGAATGGCCATATCTGCCGTAAATTTACTTCCGTCATAAATATTAGACGTTTCTCTATATGGAGAATCTGTTCCACTTACATCATGATGATCTCTTCCTAAAATTACGTGACCAATTTCACCGGAAGCAATCGCATTGTTAAATGCTTCTGCTATTTTAGACCTTCCTTCAGCATCAGCATATAAAATACGCGCTTGAGAACCCACCACCATTTTATTCTTTTTAGCATCTTTAATCCAGGTGATATTGTCTTGCATTTGCAATTGAATTTCTTCTGGAGAGTTTTCCATAATCTCTTGCAGTACCGTTGCAGCAATGTCATCTGTAGCATCTAAATCTTCTGGTTTTCCTGAAGCACAAACCCAACGGAAAGGTCCAAAACCATAATCGAAACACATAGGTCCAAGAATGTCTTGCACATAAGAAGCATATTTAAAATCAATATTATTATCTGCCATTACATCAGCACCAGCTCTTGAAGCTTCTAATAAAAAAGCATTTCCGTAATCAAAGAAATAGGTTCCTTTTGCGGTGTGTTTATTTATTGCAGTTGCATGTCTTCTTAACGTTTCTTGAACTTTCTCTTTAAAAATGGCTGGTTCTTCACGAATTAATCGATTCGATTCTTCATAAGAAATATCAATAGGATAATAACCGCCTGTCCATGGAATATGCAATGATGTTTGATCTGTTCCTACATGAATGTGGATGTTTTCTTGATCAAAACGTTCCCAAATTTCTACTACATTTCCAATAAAAGCGATAGAAACCACTTCTTTGGTTGCTTGCGCCTGTTTCACTCTAGTGATTAAGGTATCGATATTGTCAATCAATACATCTACCCAACCTTGTTCATGTCTTTTTGTTGCTGCTTTCTTATTTACTTCTGCAGCAATCGTAATACAGCCAGCAATGTTACCTGCTTTTGGTTGTGCACCACTCATTCCGCCTAAACCAGCAGTTAAAAATATTTTTCCAGCAGGAGTTTCTCCTTTGGGCAATATTTTACGAAAAGCATTCATTACCGTAATTGTTGTTCCATGCACAATTCCTTGTGGTCCAATATACATAAATGAACCTGCTGTCATTTGTCCGTATTGTGTAACTCCTAATGCGTTAAATTTCTCCCAGTCATCTGGTTTCGAGTAGTTAGGAATCATCATTCCGTTAGTTACAATTACTCGTGGTGCATTTTTTGACGAAGGAAATAATCCCATTGGATGCCCAGAATACAAATGCAAGGTTTGTTCGTCTGTCATTATTGATAAATAGTGCATCACCAATAAGTACTGTGCCCAGTTCTGAAAAACAGCTCCGTTACCACCATAGGTAATTAGCTCTTCTGGATGCTGCGCAACTGCTGGATCTAAGTTGTTTTGAATCATTAACATCAATGCTGCAGCTTGTGCTGTTTTTACAGGATATTCTGAAACTGGTCTTGCGTATATTTTATAATCGGGTTTGAATCTATACATGTAAATTCTACCATATTCTTTCAATTCTTCAGCAAATTCAGAAGCTAATTCTTCATGCCAATCTGCAGGGAAATAACGCAATGCATTTCTAATTGCCAATTTCTTTTCTTCTACGGATAAAATATCTTTTCTCTTTGGAGCTCTATTTGCATCCGCAGGATATGTTCTTTTTGCTGGAATTTTTTGTGGAATTCCTTGTGCTATTTGTTCTTTAAAATTCATGTTGTTTTTATTTAACGATGAATGCTTTATTTTTCACTAATTGAATCATTGCGTAGATGTCGTCTTTTAAAATACGGTCATCTTCTAATTTCGCTACTTTTTCTCGAATGATTTTAAAGTTTTCTTCAATAATAGTAGAGAATGTGTTTGGTCTTCTGAATTCCATTGCTTGTGCAGCATACATCAACTCAATGGCTAATATTTTCTCAATATTTCCTAAAATCTGATTGAATTGTCGTCCAGAAATACTTCCCATAGACACATGATCTTCTTGTCCTAACGAAGTAGGGATACTATCTGCAGAAGGAGGGAAGCACAATGATTTGTTTTCTGTAACCAGCGCAGCAGTTGTGTATTGCGGAATCATAAACCCTGAGTTTAATCCGCCTGCAGCAGTTAATAATCTTGGCAATCCATATTTTCCTTCTAATAATAAATAACAACGTCTGTCTGCAATATTTCCTAATTCAGAGGCTGCAATAGAACCATAATCTAACGCCATTGCTAAAGGTTGTCCGTGAAAGTTTCCTCCAGAAATTGCTTCTGTTTCACTCAGTATAATTGGATTATCAGTAACCGAATTCATTTCAATTTCTGCCAATTCTTTTAAATGATAATAGGCATTTCTAGAAGCACCATGCACTTGCGGCATACAACGCATAGAATACGGATCTTGAACACGATCGCACTCTAAATGGTTTTCTACATTTTGAGACCCTGCCAATAACATACGCATGCGTTCTGCTACTTTTAAGTTTCCTTTAAAAGGTCTGATTTTGTGCAATTCCTCTTTAAATGGAGAAGCGCTTCCTTGAAAACCTTCTAAACTCATCGCTCCAGAAACATCGGCTAAATCAAGTAAGTAATCCATTTTTTGCAACCCTTTGATGGCGTGTGCTAAAATAAATTGTGTTCCATTAATTAAACCCAATCCTTCTTTTGCTTCTAGCGTTAATGGCGTTAAGTTGTGCTTTTCCAACACTTCTTTTGCATGAATTATTTCATTTCCAACCCAAAAATCTCCCTCCCCTAATAACGGTAAAAACAAATGGGATAGTGGCGCTAAATCACCAGAAGCACCTACAGAACCTTGCTCAGGAACTATTGGGTTTAAATCATGCTCTATAAAGTATAAAATACGATCTATTAATTCTAAACGAACACCAGAATAACCTTGACACAATGCATGTACTTTACAAATCATCATGATTTTAGACAATTCTTTATCAATTGGGTTTCCAACACCAACGGCGTGTGTAATTAGTAAGTTTTCTTGTAATTTACTCGTTTGAGCAGGTGTAATTTGCACATCACACAAAGGTCCAAAACCAGTATTTATTCCGTACACAGCTTTATCTCCACTAGCCATTTTTTCTACTTTGGCTCTACAGCTTTTTATTGCTTCAATGGTCTCGTTTGTTAGTTCAGCGTGTAATTTTCCTTGTGCAATTGCAATTACTTTATCTACCGTTAATGGATCTATTCCGTATTTAAATGTCATTTGTTGAAGTTTCTGATGTTTCTAACAAAGTTATTGGTATTTTTGATGCTTAACAAGATTAAGTTTGCTAGTTATTGATGCCTATGAGTAATCAAATAGAATTTCGTCATATTAAATATTTTTTAGCAGTTGCTGAAGATTTACACTTTAGAAAAGCGGCTGAGCGTTTGTTTATTTCACAGCCAGGGTTGAGTAGACAAATCAAGCACATGGAAGATGATCTAGGAATCAAGTTGTTTGAACGTCACAATCGAAAAGTGGAGTTGACAAAGCCTGGAAAGTATTTGCAAAAAGAATTGGCTAAAAATTTAAAGAATTTAGAACATATTTTTAAGCATGCCAAATTACTAAATGATGGAATTGGCGGAGATTTAAAGTTTGGATATGTAGGTTCTGCAATGCAAGAAATCATTCCGAATTTATTAGTGCAATTCAGAAAAGAACATCCAGATGTTGTTTTTAGTTTGAAAGAAATGGACAATAAAAAGCAGATAGAAAGCTTATTGTCACATGATGTAGATATGGGTTTTGTTCGGTTAGAAAGAGTGCCAAGAGGGTTGGAGATTTTACCGATTTTAAAAGAAACGTTTTGTTTGGTATTGCCAGAAAAGCATCCAATTACAGCAAAAGAATTTGTAGATTTATCACAATTTAAAGACGAGTCATTTATCCTATTTGACCCAAAATATAGTGCTTCTTATTACGAAAAAGTGATGCAGATTTTTGATGATAGTGGTTTTTCTCCAATTATATCACACAGTACAATTCATGCAAGTTCAATTTATAAATTGGTAGAGAATAATTTCGGAATTTCTATTGTGCCAAAATCGTTATTAAACAACCATCAAGGAGTTCAGTTTATCGAATTAGATATGATTTCTCAAAGAACCGTGCTTTCAGTAGTTTGGAATACAGAAAATAAGAACCCAATATTAAACACCATTTTAAAATTATTAATTGGTTCTTTATAAAATTGCTTTGTTGCCTTTTTGATTAAATCATCAACATAAAACCACCAATAGCTGTAAGTAATATCAACACCCAATCTTTGAATTGTAGTCGCTCCTTAAACAGATAAAGTCCTACCGTGACAACAATAATATCAAACAATAGCCCTATGATGATATTTATACTAACGGGTAATTCAGTGATTGATAAATGACTAAAAACGTTTCCCCCAGCAACCAGTAAGCCCATTAAAATAGATAGCCATAAACTTTTAACATCAAATTTAGGAGGTGTTATTTTTTTGTCTTTTATAATTAATAGAAAAATTACTGAAAGAAAAACGCAGGCCTCAAGAATAAAGCTAAAATTGAGAACCCCAAATTTCTTTATTGGAATTAGGTATAAAACAAATGAAATTCCCCAAAACACACTACAGATTAAAACAAATAAGATTTCTTTAGAAATTTTAAATTTGATTAATTGATCTCTTTGATGAAATAATAAGCCACTTGTTATGCAGATTAAGGAAGCGTATTTTAAAAGAGTTAAAGATTCGTTATAAATAAATATAGCGGTGAAAAATGAAAATAATGCAGTCATACCTGATAGTAGAACGATAAAACTATATCTCCCTGATTGGATGGCAGTCGTGTAGAAATACAAGCCCCAAAAACTAAAAAAACATAAGGCTATCGTGCCAATCCAGTCTAAAATAGTAGCATTAAGTATGTTTGAGATTGAATATTGCCCTATTCCAAAATAATAATACCCGATAATAAGCATCAGAAGAAAAAACATGCTTGCGATTGTTCTGTAAAAAATTACATGATAATTTAATTTGTCAACAAGTAGTTTTTTCCATAATAGTCCTGAAATAAAAAAAAGCAACGAACTCAAAATCCTTTCTAAAAAACCTATTGTAAATAAACTCATGTTTTTTTTTCTCTATAAAAATTACGCTATTAAGTCCATGCAAAATAGTGTTATATTAACTTTTACAAGTTAAAATACATTCTTATTTTTAATAAAATAAGATAGCGGCTTCTGAAAATTTAAATTAAAATTTTCAGTACATTTAACTCATAGCTGATATAGAATTAAATGGACCACTCAATTGATAGATTAAAACAGAAAATTTCATTAAAAATCGGATTTAATATTAAGACCGCTTCTGATATTAAGAATTTAGAATTAATTCTAAAGGCTGAAAGTGGTGGGATGATTAGTTACAATACATTAAGACGGATATATGGCTTTTTGCCTGGTACTACTCCACAGAATAAAAGTTTAAATACATTAAGTAGATTTATTGGGTATAACTCCTTTAATGACTTTATGAAATATGTAGCCAAAGATATTGTTTGGTCTAATTGGATGAGTATTAATTCGATTGAAAATAAGAGTAAAATTGACAAAACAGACATTCTTTTTTTAATGACACTGTTAAAAGATGAAAATTATGTTGTGTATTTATCTTCTGTTCTGAAAGTGTTTGTTAGAAAGCAACAGACAGCGTCTCTAGGTCTTTTACTTGGTTCAGTTAAGTTATTTCCAGATGCAATTAAAGAGGAGAGTTTTACTTTAAAACTGGCTACTTCTATAGGGCTGGTTCTAAGAACACTATCAGAGAAAGAATATAAAAAGCTAGATTTTTTATTAGATGACAACTATGTGTTTAAAAGTCATATCCTGTATTTCTACGTTGATTACCACTGTTTAAACGGCTATTACGGCTATTATCTTCAAGAGATTTTAAAGAAAGTAAACACTACAGAGGAAAAACTTTTTGTGGATCTAATGCTTAATTATAGATTATTTCTGAACAATGATTCTAGTTATGCCAATTTGTGGGTTCCTGATTTAGAGCCAAATCTTTTTTCTATTTTAAGAGGGAGATATTGGGGCTATCAATTTTTATATTTCTCTAACAATCCGGATCCTATACATACCGCAGAATTTATTTGGAAAAAACTCCTTTTAGAGGCAAATACATGTAGGAAGAATTATTTTTTCATGGAAATAATCCCAATATTAATATTCACTAAAAATTTTGATAAGATCAGCTACCTTTTTCAAGAATACTATGAAGAGCTATTTGATTTTACGCAATGGAATCATGACAGACAAGTGAGTATTTACTTGGTAGCCAATAGTATTTATGAAGTGAAAAAACAAAAATATACACAAGCATATAAAACGTTACAACTGATGAGGTTTGGCATTAACGATTCGTATGAGTATTATTTTAAATTATTCTATTTACTAGTTGAATACAGGTTAGCTGTAGTGCGTGTGGGAACTTCAAAAACGCCGTCTCAAGTAAGGAAGGAATATGTTGATTTAGTGAGTAAAACGGGGTTTAAACGATTCTCTCTGTCTTTTTTAGAAAATTATTTTGACTGATGTGTTTAACGCTGCAGTTTAAAAGGATTGATTAAATCCCTTATTTTAGAGTATTCATAAATAGCCCATATATGGCTCATATTTTTCAACAAATAATTTTATGTATTGAATAGTTGTCGATGTATTAAAAAGCATGATGTAGGTTTGTATTAAACTTAGACTTGTTTCCGATAATTGACGGAATGGTAGTTTCAATCGTCAATGATCCAATAATATATGATGAAGCATCATTAAACTTAGAAAAAGAGGCGACAGGGGTTTACTTTGTGGAAATTCAATCTAATGCTATTGAAGTTATTAGAATTATTAAAAACGAAAAGGTTCACCATGAAAAATAGAGCTATATTTATTTTTTGACAAAATGGAGAATAAATATCTTACCGTTTTTGCAAAATAAAAACACAAAAGTATGCCCCAAGTCCCAAAGCAGCTCTCGTAGAAGAACACGAATGAATATCTTATATGATATTGCTCCTTTGATTAAAACTGATAAATGGACTTCTTTAAATCAACTTCTCATTTCTTTGAGCCGCATTAAAAAAAGAACTGATTATTGTGTAAAAACAATATTCATAAAAAAAACCATCAAAAAGTGCTTTTTGATGGTTTTTTTTATGCTCTTTTAAGTCCTGTTTTTCGGTACTTAATATGTTTGATGAATCCCTACGAACCATTTTACAGTTAAAAACCCGAGCCAAACTATAAAATTGTTTGAAAATTTAAGTCAAATGTTTTGAAATTAAAAACAGCAAATTAATGCATGATTCTTCAACGTAGTCTATCAGAATTACAAAGAGTTGCGCTTAAAATAAAAGATATTTAAAAGTTGTAATTAAAACCAACTAAATAATTACCATTATTACTATTAAAACTAAGCTCCATGTGTTCTTGTTGATAGGGTTTTGTGAATAAGTAGGAGCTTCCAACACCTACTATTACACCACCTAAAACATCCCAAATATCGTGCCTATCACCTTTAATTCTGCTGTATCCTACAAAACTTGCTACCGCATAAGCAGGTATGCCATATTCCCAACCATAACGTCTTTGCAAAAAAGTGGCTCCTGAAAAAGCAGCAGATGTGTGACCAGAAGGAAAAGCATGACCGTCTGTAGCATTTTTTGGTCTTGGTTTATTTATAGCATATTTTAAAGCGTATGTTACCGCTAGTGTTGTGCCGTAAGACTTTGTAAATTGCCCAAAACCTTCTTTGTCTTTTTTTACAATAATCATTAGCAGAGATGTTAATGCAGGCACATGTAGCGCATAGTCTCCAATATCTTTTATTAATGTTTTTCTTCTTATCTCTGAAGGTGTATTTACCTGTGAAAAAATTACAAACGGAATTAATAAAGCAAATAAGCAACTTTTTGTTTTCATTAAATATTCTTTTTTATTACGATTAGCCTAAAGATGGTGTACCTCGTGAGTCGAGGGAAGAGAGATAAGGATTGAAATAGTTATTGGGTGGATGATATACCGTAACCTTTTCGGCTTCATCATAGTTTATAGAAATACTATAATAATTAATAGATATAGGCGTGGTTTCGTCCTTTTTAACGTTGAGTTGTTTGGCTCTACTGTTGTGAGTTACTACTATTTCATTAGCAACTACAGAATGTATGTGAGCTTCCATAAATAAATATAAAAGTCCTTTTTTAGAACTTTCTTTTTCTGGAACATCGTGATTATGACTATCAGTATGTGCAACCGCCTTATACGTATGTTCAATTTCGTGTTGATGATGTAAATGAGGTAAAACTTGGTGCAAAAGAAATAGACTGAATATGCCTAAAAAGAAAAGTGCTTTTATGTGATTGTATTTTTGCATCTTTTACAAATGTAATAATTTATAATTCACAAATAACTTATGTTACCTAATTAAATATAACCACTTTCCAGTTATCTTTTTATACTTCCCGAGCAACCTTTAGAGCAACTCTAAAAACCAAAAAACCCATAAATCATTGTTTATAAATGAGTTACGGGATATTTTTGTGGTGCCTCCAGGTGATTTTAAACTTTATTTCATTTTACTTCTTTTTACTATAAGTAAATGTAAATCAGGTGTATAATGACTAAATTATTATAAAATAGTAAAGTAAAATCAAATGAAATAATAAGGATTTAAACCTTCCGAGCAACCTCTCGAGCAACCGGTTATCTCGCCATACCTTAGCCAAAATCATTTAAGTTAAAAAGTATGTATAAGGTTCTAAGATCAACAAAGGCGGCGGTTCGATTCAGTTTAAAACATTCAAAGAAGTATTTGTCATCAAATTTGTATCAAGAAAGTTTGATTGTTCTATGGTTCTCTTTTGGTGGTGCAGATAAAAGGGTAAGCCCTGGTATATCCATAGCACAACCATTGTCATAGGTATCTCCAATATTCACAAATACATTTGACGTCTCATTAAGAACTCCTTCAACCTCTCCAAAAATCATCCCAATGTTATCCGCAAACTCTTCGGGTGTCTTTTCGTGCCCCAATTCTGAGGTTAGATCTTGCGGATTATAACCACGTAACATGTAGTAAGGGATAGAAGTCAATAGAGTCGCTATCTTTTTCAAAAATGAAGAAATATCAACTATATCAACACAGTTCATCTTAAAAGTGGTGGCCTTATCTGGTATTACAAAGGTATCTTGATAAGTGTTCTGAAGGTTTTCTTTTTCTTCAATGAACTTATTGGTTTGTTTGATGGTGAGTTCTCCTTTTAGTAACTCTTGGGTGAATCCATGATTTTTGGTTAAATCAATCTCTTTTAATTCACTCAGATATTTTTCACAGTCAGATAAATTCCACCCTTTGGTAACAACTCCATTTAATAAAAGATTGTTCTCAAAGTCATTTTCGATAATTTTATCAAACTGTCGGATTGCCTTAGGAGATTTCCATCGGTAATCGAGTTTTTGTTTAATAATAGCATACCTATTATAAGACTTACCATTATTCCCTTGACCTTGACGTTTTTCAACCGATGTAAAAACCTGTAACACTTCTTTGGTAAGATCATTGGCAGTCTTTACCCGATACATATTCAATGATAAACGAAGGTCAATAGAAGGATCTACATCTACAAATTGGATTTTTACGTCTTCCTTACCTAAAGCACTTAGTAACTTAAGTCGGCGATAACCATCAATTAATTGAAAATCTCTTGAAATAATTAAAGGTAATAACTGTTCCTCTTCCAAAGAAGATTTTAATTGTTCTTCCGTTTCTTCCTTTTGTTCCTCGTAGAAGTTTTTGAATTCTTCAACTTTTACGATTTGATCGATTTTTACAACCTCGAATTGTCCTTTTAAATTCTTCATAATATCTATAATTTTTAATTATTAATACCACAAAGAAAGTTTAGATTCGTCGTTTTTAAAGTTTCTGCAGCGCTGCAGCAAAAGTGCTCGTATGGATGTCTCTAAGGTGTTAAACGTAACGGTTCAAACATTGAATAACTGGAGAAAAGAAGGTGTCTTAATTCCTCTTAAAATAGGTGGTAGGGTATTGTATAAGAAAGAGGATGTATATAACAACTCACGACTGGTTGCGTGAGTAAAAATTTCTTTGTCAATCTCAAAAGATATAAAAAAAATAATTTATTATATTTGTACCAAAATTTTTATGAAAAGAATTAATATATTAATACCATTACTCTGTGCAACACAATTCTTTTACGCACAAGAAACCATACCCGTTTCTGGTGGTGAAGCTACAGGGTCTGGTGGCACGGTTAGTTATACGATAGGTCAATTAGTATACACAAATCCTACTACTGCATCAGGTTCATTAAATCAAGGGATACAACAGAGTATCGAATTTGTTACGTTAAGCAATCCTGAATTAACGGCATTAACCCTCAAAGCGGTCACCTACCCAAATCCAACTACAGATTTTATTATACTGGCATTAAAAGACGCTAATTTAACAGGTGTAAGCTATGTAATGGTTGACCTATTGGGTCGATTAGTAAACAAAGGAACGGTTGCTACATCCGAAACGAAAATAGCAATGAAAAGTTTACCTATTGGAGTTTACATTTTAAGAGTGCAACAAAACAACCAAGCATTAAAAACATTTAAAATTATAAAAAACTAAACAGAATGAAATTCACAAATTCACTACGTACTTCTATGTACACCACAGTAGGCGCTTTATTACTAACGATAAGTAGTTTTGCACAATCACCAGAAAAGATGAGCTACCAAGCAGTAATAAGAAATGCAGCTAATGCGCTTGTAACCAATCAGCAGGTAGGAATGCAAATAAGTATTTTACAAGGAAGTACAGCAGTCTATGAAGAAACACAAACACCCACTTCTAATACAAACGGATTAGTAACTTTAGAAATAGGCACAGGAACTATTGTAAGTGGAACATTCTCATCGATTGATTGGAGTGCAGACACGTACTTTATAAAAATAGAAACTGACCCAGCAGGAGGTACAAATTACACAATAACAGGTACAAGCCAATTATTAAGTGTGCCTTTTGCGTTGTATGCGAAGACATCAAGTGATGCAGGAGCAGTAGCAGCGAACACCGCTAAGGTTGGTTATACAGAAGCATTAGTTTCTGCAAATACAGATGTTACTGCGAATACAGCAAAAGTTGGGTATACAGAAGTATTGGTTTCTGCAAATACAGATGTTACTGCGAATACAGCAAAAGTTGGGTATACAGAAGTATTGGTTTCTGCAAATACAGATGTTACTGCGAATACAGCAAAAGTTGGGTATACAGAAGCATTAGTTTCTGCAAATACAGATGTAGCAGCAAACACTTTAAAAGTTGGTGTTACAACACATGCCATTGGCGATACCTATGGTGGCGGCATTGTATTTTTTGTGTATGATGGCGGACAACACGGTTTAATAGCAGCCACTACCGACCAAAGCGCAAGTATCCGTTGGTATGGAGGTACATATACTAATACTCGTGCCAGAGCAGATGGTATTGGTGCTGGTTTAAAAAATACCGCCATAATTATTGCTAACCAAGGACCGGTTGACGGTAATGCTTTTGCGGCAACTGTTTGCAACGAGTATTCAGTGACTGTAGGTGGTGTTACTTACGGCGACTGGTATTTACCCTCTAAACACGAGTTAAACTTATTGTACTTACAAAAAGTTGCGGGTACGGTTGACGGTTTTTCTAACAATTACTATTGGAGTTCTACGGAGGCCGATAACAATTACGCGTGGTTTCAGAATTTCAATTTTGGTTTTCAGGACGCCATCATTAAGAACTTCACATACAATGTGCGTGCAGTTCGAGCTTTTTAGTTATTTAATTATTTATCAATTTAATTTATACCGCGTAAGCGGTCGGTTTTTAGTTTTTAAAAATGGCATTACACACAGAGCTTCCTGTATACAGAGACACTTATAAATTGGTGTTAGAAATTTTTGTCAGTACCAAAAATTTTCCCAAAGAATACAAGTATAGTTTGGGTAGAGACATGGAGCGTGATGTATTGGTATTAATGCGCTGTATATATCGTGCTAATAGAGCGCAAGAAAAAACAGCATTTCTGAACGAATTTTTAGATAATTTTGAAATTCTTAAATTAGAAGTTAGGGTTTGTGTAGATTTAAAACTAATGTCTATAAAAAGACAAAGTGTTTTGGCAGATTTAATGAACAGTATAGGAAAGCAAGTGGTAGGATGGAAAAAAAGTACTACCGCTAACGCCAGAATTGTGTAAGACCAAGGTTTTACCAAGTGTGCGTTTATTTTGAAAAGGCATCTTGGCTATATCGTAAATATATAGCAAAATAGCGCTCCTTACCATTCGGTAATGGTTCAAAAATTAAGATGTTGCATTACTATTGGAGTTCTACGGAGAACGATAACAATAACGCGTGGAAACAGAATTTCAACAATGGTAATCAGAACAACAACAATAAGAACAACACAAACAATGTGCGTGCAGTTCGAGCTTTTCAAACTTTCTTACTAAAAAGGCGGCATTCTTGCCGTCTTTTTTATACACTATATTTATGGTAAAAAAGAACATTATTCCTTTAGTAGATTTGTTTAAAGCGTACTACAGTTGCCGTAAAAACAAACGAAACACTATAAATGCCTTGGCTTTTGAGCTTAATTTAGAAGAAGAATTAATTAAGTTAAAAGAAGCATTAGAAAGTGGTACTTATACCATTAGTAACTCTATTGCTTTTGTGGTGGATAAACCCGTAAAACGGGAAATATTTGCTGCTAACTTTAGAGATAGGGTAGTACATCATTTGCTGATTCAAAAAATGAATGCTGTATTCGAGCCTCATTTTGTCTACGATAGTTATGCCTGCCGTAAAGGAAAAGGCACTCATTTTGGTATTAAAAGGGTAGCAGGTTTTATACGCAAATGTTCAAAAAATTACACACAAGATTGCTATGTTTTAAAATTAGACATTAAAGGATTTTTTATGCATATAAACAAAGCTATTTTATATGCTAAAATAGAAGCCTTATTTGTAGCAAAATATAACGGAGCAGACAAACAACTGTATTTAAACCTTTGTAAAATCATACTGTTTAATGAGCCAGTTAACAACGCCATAATAAAAGGAAACCTAAGTAACTGGGATAATTTACCAAAAGATAAAAGTTTGTTTGCTGCAAAACCTGGTTATGGCTTACCCATCGGTAACTTAACGAGTCAGGTTTTTGCGAATGTATATATGAGTAGTTTAGACCACTTTGTAAAACACCAGTTAGGGATTAGATACTACGGTAGGTATGTAGACGATTTTGTATTGGTACACAGAAATAAAGACTATTTAAAAAGTTTAATACCAATAATTTCCAAATTTTTAAAAACTGAATTACATTTAAAATTACACCCTAAAAAGATTTATTTGCAGCATTATAGCAAGGGTGTAAATTATATAGGAGGTTTTATAAAACCGAATAGAATTTATGTTAGTAAACGCACCAAAGGTAATTTTTATCAAACCATTAGTAATCAAAATAAAAGGATAGCGCACGTAAGCCCAAGTAAAGCAGAAAAGCAATTATTTTTAAGTACTATGAATTCTTATTTAGGTATTTTAAGACATTTTAAATCTTATAAGCTACGTAAATTATACATCTCAACAGGGTTGTCTAAGAAATGGTTTGCATATTTTACAATGAACACTAATTTTACAAAGTTTGTTAAAATCAAAACACCAAAAAAATTACCGTTGAGTCTTGCTGAAATTATTAAATAAAACCAAACAGGTTCAAAGTTTTAAAATAAAATGATACCGTAAAATAAATATCATGAATTTGAGTAGGACGGTTGCTGTGTAATCGATTTTTTTCGGCAAGAATTTACTTTGAATTTATTTCTTCCAAGTACCCCATATTTGTAGTTTGGATTCTCTTTTTTAACGTCTATCAAACATTCTTTACAAACAAACACCCATTCTTTTGGGTTTGTATGTTGTACCCGGTACATGGTAGAAAAATCTATTTTACAAAAGGGTACAATGTTTAATTCGTTGTTTCATAGTAACTACTAACGTAACTTTTGGAATATTGTATAACCACTTTCCAGTTATCTTTTTATACTTCCCGAGCAACCTTTAGAGCAACTCTAAAAACCAAAAAACCCGTAAATCATTGTTTATAAATGAGTTACGGGATAATTTTGTGGTGCCTCCAGGAATCGAACCAGGGACACATAGATTTTCAGTCTATTGCTCTACCAACTGAGCTAAGGCACCATTCGCTTTATGCGGGTGCAAATATACTACCTCTTTTTTTAATCTACCAAATAAAATTGTAAAAAATCTATTGTATTTTTGTGGCTTATTTAATATCGAGGTATGAATTTAATTGTAGATGTAGGAAATACAAGAATCAAAGCGGCTGTTTTTGAGAGCGATAGATTGATTGAGCTGTTGGTTTTTACGGAAAAAGAATTGTTAGAAAAAGTGGATTTTTTTTTATCAAAGTATGTGATAACTGATGGAATTCTATCTTCAGTAAAGGTTTTGACAGAAGATTTGATGCAGAATCTACAGAAAAAGACATCTTTTATGGTGTTAAATTCTAATACGGAAGTTCCTTTTGTGAATAAATACATAACAAAAGAGACTTTAGGAGTAGATAGAATAGCAGTTGTTTCTAATGCTGCTAAAAATTTTTCAAAAGAGAATGTGTTGATAATTGATGCAGGAACCTGTATTACATATGATTATATAAATGCTAGTAATGAATATTTTGGAGGTGCGATATCTCCCGGAATTGAAATGAGGTATAAAGCCTTAAATTATTACACGTCAAAACTTCCTTTGTTAGAGAAAAAAGAAACAAATTTTATTACTGGAGGTTCAACAAAGGAAAGTATACATTCTGGAGTTGTTACAGGAGTTGTTGGAGAGATTTCATACATAATTGAAGAATACAAGAAGGAAAATCAACATTTAACAGTAGTTTTAACAGGAGGAGATACATATTTCTTGGCTAAACAATTAAAAAGTAGCATATTTGCCAATCCAAATTTTGTTTTGGAGGGATTAAACACAATTTTGATATACAACAAAGAGGAATGCTAAAGAAAACTTTCTATATATTTTTATTATTTATTTCAATAAAATCTTACGGCCAAAGATCTAATTCTTCACCGTATTCATTTTTTGGTGTTGGTGAACAATACAGTTCTCAATCTGCAGAACAAGCAAGTATGGGTGGAGTAGGTGTCGCGTTTTCAAACATATATCATTTAAACTTTATAAACCCTGCTTCTTTTGCTGATTTAAGATTTGCTACGTATTCTGTGGGAATGAGAGTTAATGATTTAACGGTAAAAGATTTATCTGGGTCTCAAAAATCAACATCAACAAGTTTATCATACCTAAGTATTGGTTTTCCAGTTGGTAAAAAAGCAGCTGTAGCTTTTGGTTTAAGACCAAACACATCTGTTGGGTATTCTTTATTGAATGTTGAAAAGGATGACAACGGAGTTGTTTATGAAGCATCAAGGTTTTATGGCTATGGAGGAACAAGTAAGTTTTATGGAGCATTTGGAATTTCTATTTTTAAGAATTTTAATGTAGGACTTGAAGCAGAATATGTCTTTGGTAAAACAGAAAACAATGTCTTGTTTGAAAGAACGAGTGCTCATTTAGCAACAAAAAATAATGAAGTAGTTACTATTAGAGGAGCAGGGTTAAAAGTAGGAGTTATATATAAAAAAGAGTTTTCAAATAAAGTTCAGATGAATTTAGGAGCTTCTTTTAAATTAGAAAATAGTTTAACAACTACTGGAGAAGAGAACTTATATTCGTTGTCAATTGAATCTTCTGGAATGGAAGTGTCTAGAGATACTTTGTATAGCACCTCTACCAATGGAAAATTAAAAAACCCTTTAAAATCTATTTTAGGAATAGGTTTTGGAAAAGAGAATAAATGGTACGCAGCTTTAGATTACGAGTTTAAAAATCCAATTAATGCTCAAAACACATTGTTAGCTAGCAGTTCTGCATATGTTTATGGTAAATCGAATAGATTGTCTATTGGTGGGTTTTATCTTCCAAAAGTGAATTCGATTTCTAGTTATTGGCATCGAGTAACCTATAGGGCTGGTATTCGATTTGAAGACACAGGATTATTAATTAATACCTCTAATTCTGAAGGGTTTTCAAAAGTTAAAGACTTTGGCATATCTTTTGGTCTAGGTCTGCCAATGAGAAGCACGTCAAATCTTAATTTAGGCGTTGAATACGGTAAGAAAGGAACAACAATGAATAATTTAATACAAGAAAATTATATTAATTTTAAATTAAGTTTATCCTTGAATGCCGTTGGGAACTTAGCTTGGTTCCAGAAAAGAAAAATAGATTAATTTTAAACTGACAGATGATGAAAAAAATTACTTTTATACTCGCAGCAATTGCATTGCTCTTAAACTCAAAAGTTGTAGCGCAAACCACACAAAATTGTAATATTCAATACAATTTATTTAAAGGAGAAGTTCAAACTAAAAAATATGATGCAGCTTATCTTAAGTTGGTTTCATTAATGAATGATTGCCCTAAATTGTCAGTTAATATTTATAAATTTGGAGATAAGCTAGCGAAATCGAAATTTAAAACAGCAGCAAATAAATCTGAGTTCTCTGATTTAATTAAGAAAATATACGAACAAAGATTACAATATTTCAAAAAAGACGAAGCGAAAGTACATAGTGATTATGCAACTTTTTTAGCTAAGAATAAATTAGCTTCAGATGAAGAGGTTTTTCTATTGTTAGAAAAAGCGTATTCTATAGACGCTTCTAGAATGGGAGTTAGAAATATTTACAAATACTTTCAAGGGGTAACAGATAGAAATAAAGACACCAATGTGCAAAAAGTTTTTGATACATATGATGATGTTTTAGAATCGGTTGGTAAGAAGTTAGACTATTACTCTAAAAAACTAGAGCCAATAACTGCGAAGGTAGAAAAAGGAGAGACTTTAGAGAAAAGAGATAAATCGAATTTAAGAGCGTATACAATAAACTCAAAAGCATTAGGGCAAGTAGAAGCTGGTTTAGATAATATTATTTTAGAGTTGTCTACATGTGATAGACTGGTTCCATTATATGCTAGAGATTTTGAAGCGAATAAAACAAACGCTAAATGGTTAAAAAGAGCCGTTTCTAGAATGTACGCAAAAGAATGTACAGAAGATTCTTTGTATGAAAGATTGGTTGAGGCTTATGTTGCTGCAGATCCATCACCAGAAGCATCCGTGTTTTTTGCTGGTATTTTATATAAGAAAGGAAAAGAAACTGAGGCAATGGAATACTATAAGAAAGCTGTAGAACAACAGCCAGATGCATTTAAAAAAGCAGAAAACTTATACAAAATAGCGCAGTTATTTGCTAAAAAAGGAAGAAAAAGTCAAGCAAGAAATTACGCAAGACAAGCGATCCAGAATAAACGAAGTATGGGGAAAGCATATTTGTTAATAGCTGGTTTATATGCGACTAGTGTTAACGAATGTGGTGCTACAGAGTTTGAAAAGAGAATGGTATATACCGCAGCCTTAAGAAAAGCACAAAGAGCGGCAGCAGTTGATCCAAGTATTGCTTCTAAAGCAGCAAAATATATAAGAAATTATATTTCTCAAGAGCCTTCAAGAACATTGATGTTTACACAAACTATTGAAGCGGGTTCTTTACATAAAGTTAAATGTTGGATTGGAGAAACAGTAAGAGTTTCTAAAAAATAAGAATGAGTTTTAGTACACATATAATATATAAAAACATTGCTGCTATTAGTTTAGTAGCAATGTTTTTTTCTTGTGCTAATAATTCTAATGATGTACAGAGCCTTTTTCTTATTAAAAATCAACCAGTAGGAATAGCGAAAGATCTGAATCATGTATATAAAGATTCAGGGAGAGTATCTTCAAAATTAATAACAGCTACGTTGTTAGATTTTAGTAATAGAACAACACACCCTTATAATGAGTTCCCAGAAGGTATCGTATTGGTTTCATATAGTAATAATGGAAAAGATTCAATAACAATAAAAGGAGATTATTGTTTAACGTATACTAAAACCTTGATTTCTGAATTAAAAGGAGATGTTTGGATTTTAAATCACACGGATAAATCTAAGTTACACACAGAGCAATTGTTTTGGGATCAAAATACGGATTATCTTTACTCAGAAAAAAAATTCACTTTAACAACTCCAGACGATGTAATTAACGGAGTTGGGTTTGAATCAAAAAAAGATTTGTCTAAGTTTTTAGCAAAACAAATGTCAAGTCAACATACATTAAAAGAAAATTAACAAATGAATACTCTTTGGAAATACTTACAATACGGTTATTTAGTAATTGGAATCATCTTTTTAGTTGAAGCTCTTTTAGTTTGGGGTGAAGACAGAGAAAAAGCCTATTTAATGATTGGTTTTTCTATTTTTATTACCTTAGTGTTTTTCTTTAAAAGGTATTTTAGGAGAAAAGTAGAATCTAGAAATAATCAGTAACTCTTTACATGGAAACACAAATAGCAATAATTGTTATTTCAATTTTATTTTCAGCATTCTTTTCAGGAATGGAGATTGCCTTTATTTCTGCAAACAAGCTACATCTTGAGTTAGAAAAAAAGAAAGATGGTTTTATAGCCAGCACTCTTAGAAAACTCACAAACAAATCTTCGAAATTTATTACAACAATGTTGGTTGGTAATAATATCTCTTTGGTGATTTACAGTATTTATATGGGCGATTTTCTAGTTGGCTTCCTGCCAATTGAAACGTGGAATGAATTTACGATACTATTCATTCAAACCGTAATTTCTACAATTCTAATATTAGTCTCTGCAGAGTTTTTACCGAAAGCTATTTTTAGAATATATGCCAACGAAGCATTAAAGTATTTTGCAATACCAGCATACTTTTTCTATATTTTGTTTCACGTGTTTTCATCCTTAATAAGTACAATTTCAGATTTCTTTTTGCGGGTGTTTTTTAAAACCAATTCTGACGAAGAACAAACAGTCTTTAGTCGAGAAGAGTTGGGGAATTATATTAATGAGCAAATGGAAACTGGAAATACAGATGAAGAAATAGATTCTGAAATACAGATTTTTCAAAATGCATTAGAGTTTCATAAAGTAAAAGCAAGAGAGATAATGGTTCCTAGAACCGAAATGATGGCTGTAGAGATTCATGAAACAATTCATAATTTAAGAAAGGTATTTATAGAAACAGGATATTCTAAAATTGTAGTTTACGAAAACTCGTTGGATGATATTGTAGGATATGTAAATGCTTTCGAGCTATTTAAGAAGCCAAAAACGATTCGAGCTGTATTATTGCCTGTTGAGATTGTTCCTGAATCTATGATTATAAATGATGTTTTAAGTAGCTTAATGAAAAAGCGAAAAAGCGTTGCCATTGTTTTAGATGAATACGGAGGTACATCTGGTATGATAACCGTAGAAGATGTTGTCGAAGAATTATTTGGAGAAATTGAAGACGAATATGATTCGCAAGAATTATTAGAAGAAAGAGTAAATGAGTATGAGTTTCGTTTTTCTGCAAGACTAGAGGTAGATTATTTAAATGAAGAGTACAATTTAAATATTCCAAAAGAAGAAGCTTACGAAACTTTGGGAGGATATATTATCAATTACACAGAGAATATTCCCGAGTTAAATGAAGAAATTAAAATTGAAAATTTCAGTATAAAAATCCTTAAAGTTAGCTCTTCTAAAATCGAAGAAATTTCCTTTCAAATCACAGATAAAGAAGATTGAAGTAATTATTCTTAAACTAGTGTAAATAATTATGCCTTTGCAGTTGCATTATTTGATACGAAATTGTATTTTCGCTCACTGTAAATTAAATAAAAAACGTATGGCAATTTTATCTCAAATTAGAGAGCGCTCAATGGCACTAATCCTTGTAATCGGATTAGCATTATTCGCTTTTGTATTAGACCCTTCAAGTATTGAGGATTTTTTCAATTCAACTAAAGTAAACACCATTGGTGAAGTAGATGGAGAAACAATTTCAAGAAAAGATTTTAGCGAAGCATTAGAGGCTTATAAAGCACAAGTTGGTAATGAAATTACTGATATGCAAGCTTCAAAAACAGTTTGGAGTAACTTAGTAAGAGAAAAAATATATCAAAATCAATTAGCAGAAGCTGGAATTGAAGTTGGAGAAAATGATGTTTGGAATGCTTTAATAGAGAACCCATCAATAAACACCGACCAAAGATTCTTAAACAGTGCTGGTATGTTTGATGAAGGTAAATTAAAAGAGTTCTTAGTTCTAGCAAAATCGGATAGTCCAGAAGTTTGGAATACTTGGTCTGCTTTTATGGGGAGAATTAAAACAGGATTAGAAAATACTACATATAACAATTTAATTACTGCAGGTTTAGGTGCTTCTTTAAAAGAAGGAGAATTACAGTATTTAAATAACAATACAAAAATAACTTCTCAGTTTGTTTATGTTCCTTTTACTACAGTTTCTGATAGTTTAGTTACGGTAACTAAATCTGAAGTTGAGAGGTATATAAAAGAAAATCCAACAAACTTTAAAGTTGATGCTTCTTCAGATCTTAAATATGTAAAATTTGATATTGTTCCTACAAAAGGAGATGAAGATGCAATTGAAAAAGAAGTTGCAGATTTATTAAATGATAAAGACGGTGTTAAAGGATTAAGAAATACTCCAGATGCAACCGTGTTTGTTAATGAAAACAACTCTGATTTAGCATTAGATGATAGCTATAACTTTAAAAATACGGTTTCTGTTGCAATTGCAGATGATGTGTTTAAGGGGAAAGAAGGAGATGTTTTTGGACCTTATAAAGATAGAGGATATTTTAAGGTATCTAAAGTAACTGAAGTTGTTCAGATTTCAGATTCAATTAAAGGAGCTCATATTTTAATTCCTTTTATAGGTTCTGCTTCTGCAAACCAAACAACAACTAAAACGGCTGCTCAAGCGAAAAAAGCTGCAGATAGTATTTTTAAGTTGGTAAGAAGAAATAAAAAGAAGTTTGCTGCTATTGCAGATGAATTAAATTCTGATGGAACAAAAGGAAAAGGTGGAGTGATTGACTGGATTCCAGCAAAAATTGCGTTCTCTTTAGATAAAGATTTTGGAGAAGCATTATTCTTTAGTAATAAAGGAGATGTTAAGGTTGTAAAGACAAAATTCGGATATCACATTATCAGAATTGACGGAACGAATAAAAAGGAAACAGCAGTTAAATTAGTTACTTTTTCAAGAAGAATAGAAGCTTCTCAAGCTACAGAAAACACCATCTTTCAAAATGCAGAAACGTTGGCATTGGCTTTAGAAAATGGAGGTGATTTTGATGCTGTTGTTAAAGAAAAAGGATTGAGTTCTAAATCTGCTTTTGGATTAAAAATGTTAGATGAGAATGTTCCTGGTATAGGGAATGAAAGAGGCATCGTTTCTTGGGCAAATAAGACAGAAAACGAAGTTGGAGCTTATAAGAGATTCGATACTAATAATGGACATGTTGTAGTCGTAATTAATAATAAAACATTTAAAGGGTTGATGTCTGCTGCAAGAGCAACGTCTAATGTTAGACCAATCTTAGTTAATGAAAAGAAAGCTGCAATTATTACAAAAACAATGAATGGAGCAACGTTATCAGATATAGCAACAGCTACTAAGCAACCCATTAAAATAGCTTCTGCTGTGTCAATGCTATCGCCAATTATTTCTGGTGTAGGCTTTGAACCTAAAATTATTGGAGCAATGTTTTCTGGGAAAGAAAATAAAGTGTTTAACAAGGTAGTTGGTAATAAAGGTGTATTTGCTTTTGTTGTTGCTAAAAGAGAACAACCAGTTGCTTTACCAAACTACGATACTTTTAGAAAGAGAATCGCAGACACTAGAAAAGGACAAACAAATTTAATGTATGACGCTATTAAAGACGCTGCTAACGTAGAAGATAATAGAGGTGCATTTTACGGAATAGAATAAGTAATTAGTTTACGAGTATATAAAAAACCCGAATCGTACGATTCGGGTTTTTTATGTGCTTGATTGTAAATGTTAGATAAAATAAAAGCCTCACTAAATTAGTGAGGCTTTTATTTTATATGATACTGATTTTAACCGTTCATTGAGATTAAAAATTCATCATTGTTTTTAGAGTACTTAATTCTTTCGTTGATAAACTCCATTGCTTCTACAGGATTCATATCAGCTAAGTATTTACGAAGAACCCACATGCGTTGAACCGTTTTAGCATCTAATAATAAATCGTCTCTACGAGTACTAGATTTAATTAAGTCAATAGCTGGGTAAATTCTTCTGTTAGAAATGTTACGATCTAATTGTAATTCCATATTACCTGTTCCTTTAAATTCCTCGAAAATTACTTCGTCCATTTTAGAACCCGTTTCTGTTAAAGCAGTTGCGATAATGGTTAAAGAACCACCACCTTCAATGTTTCTAGCAGCTCCAAAGAAACGTTTTGGTTTGTGTAATGCATTTGCATCAATACCACCAGATAATATTTTTCCAGAAGCAGGAGCAACAGTATTGTATGCTCTTGCTAAACGAGTAATAGAATCTAAAAGAATTACAACATCATGACCACATTCTACTAATCTTTTTGCTTTTTCTAAAACAATGTTAGCAACACGTACATGTTTGTCTGCTGGTTCATCAAAAGTAGAAGCAACTACTTCTCCACGAACACTACGTTGCATGTCAGTAACCTCCTCTGGTCTTTCGTCTATTAATAAGATGATTTGATATACTTCTGGGTGATTTGCTGCAATTGCATTGGCAACATCCTTTAGAAGCATTGTTTTACCTGTTTTAGGCTGTGCTACGATCATTCCACGTTGTCCTTTTCCTATTGGAGAAAACAAATCGATAATTCTTGTAGATAATGAACTTCCTTTTTCTGCTAAGTTAAATTTCTCTTCAGGAAATAAAGGTGTTAAATGTTCGAAAGAAACTCTGTCTCTAACAATATTCGGATTTAATCCGTTAATTTTTGAAACTCTAATTAATGGGAAATATTTTTCTCCTTCTTTTGGAGGACGAACATTTCCTTTTACAGTATCACCGGTTTTTAATCCAAATAACTTAATTTGAGATTGTGATACATAAATATCATCAGGAGATGATAAATAATTGTAATCAGAAGAGCGTAAGAAACCATAGCCATCAGGCATCATTTCTAAAACTCCTTCACTTTCTATAATTCCATCAAACTCAAAATCAGGATCTTTATAACGAGTATTACTCTTGTTCCCTTTAGCGACCTTATCTCTTTGTTGCGTATTGTTGCGATTTTTAGCCGTATTCTGATTTGGATTCTGGTTAGGATTCTGATTCGGGTTGTTGTTTTTCTGTCTTTGATTACTATGGACAGGTTTTTTGTGTTCAGGTTTTGCCTCCTTCTTGTCTTCAGTACTAGCATCTTTTGTGATTTCAGAAGTCTTTACAGGTTCTGGAGTGATCACTTTTGCAGGAGCCTCGGGTTTAGAATCTCTAACCTCGGGACTCTTTTGTTGAAGAGGCGTGTTTTTTACTTCTGTAGAAAGGGGTTCATTAACTTCTGTTGCTTCAGAAGCAACCGGAGTTTCTTTTGGTACTCTATGAACAACTTTTTTTACAACTCTTTTTCTTTTAGGTTTTGGAGCTGTTGATTTTTCTTGGTTTGCAGGATTTGCAGCTTGTGTATCAAGGATTTGATATACAAGATCTAATTTTTTTAATTGACTAATCTTTGATAAGCCAATGTTTTTAGCTACTTCCTGTAATTCAACAAGAGTTTTTGTTTTTAGTTCAGAAATTTCGAACATGTATAAGGATGTTAAATTAATTTATGAGACTTATCCTTTGTCTTTTAAGGATAATTTTGTGAATTTTTTTTTGATTTTGGATATTGTAAAGTATATACAATACTATTGTGTAGTTGATTATGGAAACAAAAATAATATAATTATTTTTAACTACAAAATTTCTTTTTGATAAAAGAAAGTTTTACTTTTGCTTTCCGATTATTTATAATGATTCAAAGAATACAAACACTTTATTTATTAGTAGCTGCTCTTTTTTCTGGCGGATTAATTTTTGTGTTTAATTTATGGACAGAGAAGTCAGGTAAGCTGCTTTCTGTGCCTAATTTAATGAATGAATCATCAACACTTTTAAAAACAATATTATTTGCATATATCATATCGTCTTTACTCTCTGTAATTACACTTTTCTTATTTAAGAATAGACAATTACAATTTGTTTTAGGTCGAGTTAATATGTTAATCAACTTCTATTTATTAGGTGTACTTATATATTTGTCGCTAACTTTATCTGGAGAAACAGCTGTTTCGGAGAAGGGTATTGGGATGTTCATACCGGTTATTGTAGTTGTTTTACTTGCTGTCGCAAATAAAGCAATTAAAAAGGATGAAGATCTTGTGAAATCTGTGGATAGATTAAGGTAAACCTAACATCTTAGTATATGTAGTGCGATAAAACCGAGGATGATTCCTCGGTTTTTTTAGTTTATCAAAAAAGAAAGCACTATCCGCGTTTAGCCAATTCAATAATTTCTAGCTCTTTTATTTGATCTTTATCAATCGTGAATCGTAGCATTGTTCTTACATTGTGAAATCCATGATTTCCTGCAGCTCCAGGATTTAAATGCAATAAATTAAGCTTTTTATCATATTGCACTTTTAAAATATGAGAATGTCCACTAATAAATATTTTAGGGGCATTTAATTTTATTTCTTCTCTTATTCGTTGATTATACCTATTTGGATAGCCACCAATATGAGTCATCCAAACGGATACACCTTCTACGGTAAACTTATTATCTAAAGGAAACTCTAACCGCGCAAGATTATCATCTATATTTCCATAAACAGCTCTTAAAGGCTTTAGTTTTTTTAGGGTATCCGTAACATTTAAATCACCAATGTCTCCAGCATGCCAAACTTCGTCAGCTAGTTTTACGTATTTTAATATTTGTGCATCAATATAGCTATGCGTATCAGAAAGTAAAAGAATCTTTTTCACGAGTTGTTAAGGTTTAAAACTCAATTAATTTATGTAATTTTGACTCTTACAAAAGTACTAGTTTTTTGAGATATTTTATAGAACTTTCATATCAAGGTAAAAAGTATCACGGTTGGCAATCACAGCCTGATGCGAACTCAATTCAAGAAGAAATAAACAAAGCAATTAGCGTTGTTTTACAAGAAGAAATTGTTGTTCTTGGCGCGGGTAGAACAGATACTGGCGTACATGCAGAACAGATGTTTGCTCATTTTGATACTGCCCAAGATTTAGATATAAATTATGTATTTAAATTCAATTCTATATTGCCAGAAGATATTGTTATTTACACCTTGGAAAAAGTAAATGATGATAAACATGCTAGGTTTAATGCTTTATCTAGAAGTTATCAATATAAAATTTGGTTAGGAAGAAATCCATTTTTACTGGATAGTACTTGGCAAATTCATTGTCAGAAATTAGATATCAAAGCAATGAATGATGCTGCGATGATTTTATTAGAGTATGAGAATTTTCAAGCATTTTCTAAAGTAAAGACAGAGGTTAAAACATTTAATTGCGATGTAACTGAAGCGAAATGGATTCAAAACGGGAATGAATTAATCTTTCATATTTCTGCCAATCGTTTTTTAAGAAACATGGTAAGAGCTATTGTTGGTACGTTGGTCGATGTTGGAAAACATAAAATATCAAAAGAAGATTTTAGAAACATTATTTTAAGTAAAGACAGATCTAATGCTGGCTTGTCAGTACCTGCAAAAGGATTGTACTTAACAGAAATTACCTATTAAAAATGAGTAAAAAAGAGTCAGGAAAAGCATTTGACGCCAAAATATTTATGAGGATTTTAGGTTTTGCAAAAAACTATAGAACTCATTTTGTTACAGCTACTTTAGCTGTGGTGTTAACGGCATTATTATCTGCTTACAGACCTTACTTATTAAAAGAAGCCGTTAATGATTTCACCATTAATAAAAACGAAGCAACATTATTAGACTATACATTATTAATGTTTGCTGTACTAATTGCAGAAGTGCTTCTGCAGGTATTGTTTATCTATTTTGCAAACTGGATTGGTCAGCACATAATTAGAGATATAAGAACCAAAATTTTTCGTAAGATTCTACAATTTAAAATGTCGTATTTCGACACTACTTCTGTGGGTAAATTAGTAACAAGAGTTGTTTCAGATATCGAAACAATTGCGAGCTCATTTAGTCAAGGGTTGTTTATGATTATTAGTGATATTTTGAAAATGTTGGTGGTGACGATCGTCATGTTATGTGTCAATTGGAAATTAGCATTGATCGCTTTAGCGGTGTTGCCAATCTTAATTTATGCAACAAAAGTATTTCAAATTGCCATAAGAGCAACGTTTCAAGAAGTGCGAACTCAAGTAGCGAATCTAAATGGATTTGTGCAAGAGCGTGTTACTGGAATGAAGATTGTACAGCTATTTAGTAGAGAGAAAATAGAGTATGAGAACTTTATGGAGATTAATGACAAGCATAAAAAGGCGCATGTAAAAGCTGTTTGGTATTATTCTATCTTTTTCCCTATTGCAGAAGTTTTATCATCTATAGCCATTGGTTTACTAGTGTGGTTTGGAGGATTGCAATCTGTAACGAATATAGATGTGCAGCCTGGAGATATTATGAGTTTTATTATGATGACTGAAATGTTGTTTAGACCCTTAAGACAAATTGCAGATAAATTTAATACGTTGCAAATGGGAATTGTTTCTGGAGAGCGTGTTTTTGGGGTAATGGATACCGAAAGTAGTATTGACAAACAAGGAGAAACAATTGCAGAAAACCTACAAGGAAAAATCGAATTTAAAGAGGTTCGATTCAGTTATATAAAAGAAGAGGAAGTACTGAAGGGAATTTCTTTTCAAGTAGAAAAAGGACAAACTGTTGCAATTGTTGGTGCAACTGGAGCAGGAAAATCAACCATTATTAATTTAATAAATCGTTTTTACGAAATAGATTCTGGGCAAATTTGTGTGGATGGAGTTTCTGTAGAAGACTATAATTTACATTCGTTAAGAAATCAAATAGCGGTGGTTTTACAAGATGTCTTTTTATTTTCAGATTCGATCTATAACAACATCACTTTAAATAACGAAGGCATTACTTTAGAGGAAGTGCAAGAAGCGGCAAAACAAATTGGTATTCACGATTTTATTATGAGCTTACCAGGCGGTTATCATTACAATGTAAAAGAAAGAGGAGCGATGTTATCCTCTGGTCAACGCCAATTAATTGCGTTTTTAAGAGCGTATGTAAGTAAACCAAGTATTCTAATTTTAGATGAAGCTACATCTTCTGTAGATTCTCATGCAGAACAAATGATTCAGTATGCAACAGATACCATTACTAAAGGAAGAACATCTATTGTTATTGCGCATAGGTTAGCAACCATTAAAAAGGCAGATAAAATTATTGTAATGGACAGCGGTTTAATTGTTGAAGAAGGATCTCATCAAGAGCTGTTAGAAAAAGAAGAAGGGTATTATAAGAATTTGTACGACAAACAGTTTAGTAGTATAGAAGGAGCAATCTAGTTTTTTAGAATGTTAGCTAGAGAGGTATTAGTTTAAATCTGCTTTAATCTTCTCCTTTAATTCAGTGTAATCTACATACAGCTCAAAAGTACCATCTTTAATATAGGAAATCTCTCCAGTTTCTTCAGAGACCAATAAACACAATGCATCTGTTTTTTCTGTAACACCAATTGCTGCTTTATGTCTTAATCCAAATCGAGCAGGAATTCTTTCATTTGATAAAGGCAACACAACCCTTGTTGCTACAATGTAATTATCTCTAATAATAGTTGCTCCATCATGTAGTGGACTATTCTTATAAAAAATACTTTCTAAAAGCGCTTCATTCAAAAACGCATTCATAGAATCTCCTGAGTTGATTAAGAAGTCCAAGTTGTTTGTTCGTTCCAATACGATTAACGCACCCGTTTTAGATTTCGATAATTTCACGCAAGAATTCACTAAGGTATCTACATCGTTTTCAGATTCAATTTCAGATTTTAAAAACTTTAACTGATTTAGCAAACTGCGTTTTGAAGAGAAATTAGTAGTTCCAATCATTAGTAAGAACTTTCTGATTTCTTGTTGGAACACGATAATTAAGGCGATAACTCCACCACTTAAAAGATAGCCTAAAATTCCACTTAACATTTCCATTTTTAAGGCTTGTGTGATTTTCCAGATTAAGAAAATAAAAGCGATTCCAATAAAAATATTAATGGCAACAGTTCCTTTTAATAATTTATAGATGTAGTATAATAAGACAGCAACTAGAAGAATGTCTAGAATATCTAAAAAAGAAAAATCGATAAAGTCTAACATAGATTTTTTTCGGGTGTTGTAAATGTACAGAAAATTTAAGAGAGTTGCATTACAATTTTCACGGCTTCCATTGCTTCTTTTACATCATGAACGCGTAGTATGTTTGCGCCATTTAATAACGCGATTGTGTTTGCAGAAGTTGTCGCATTCAATGCTGTTTTTGGAGTGATCTCTAAAGGCTTACACAACATTGACTTTCTGGAAATTCCCGCTAAAATTGGAGCGTCTAAACTCTTAAACAAGGCTAGATTTTTTAATAGCTCATAATTATGCACAATCGTTTTTCCAAAGCCAAACCCAACATCAATAAGGATGTCGTTCACTTTTAACTGCTGTAGGTGATGAATTTGTTCTGCGAAAAATGAAATTACTTCTTTGGTGACATCATCGTACTGTGGGTTTTGTTGCATGTCTTGTGGCGTTCCTAACATGTGCATTATAATATACGGAACTTGCAGTTCTGCAACAGTTTTAAACATATTTGCATCCATTTTTCCGCCAGAAATATCATTGATAAGTGCTGCGCCAGCTTCTATTGCTTTTTTAGCAACGGTACTTCTAAAAGTATCTATAGAAATAATAATTCCAGGAAAATGAGCAACCAATAATTCAATGATTGGAACCACGCGTTGCAGTTCTTCTTCTTTAGAGATATGTTTAGCTCCAGGTCTCGAGGAAACTCCACCAACATCAATAAAAGTGGCGCCTTCAGTAAGCATTTTCTCAACCTGCTCTACGATTTCGGTTTCGTTTTTATAGCTACCTCCATCAAAAAAAGAATCTGGAGTTGTATTTAAAATCCCCATAACTCTAGGAGTAGAGAAATCAATCAGTTTTCCTTTGCAGTTAATTGTCATCATTAGCGAATAACTTTGTTTATTACGTCTGATTTTTCTGGCGCTTTATAATCTAGCATTTGTTGTAACAAACCATCAACGGATGTACCGATTAACAATAAGTCTCTATTCTGCTGTTTTAAATACCCTTCAGTAACCATTACATCCAATTGTTTTAGTGTATAATCAAAGAACCCATTTACGTTTAACAATCCAACAGGTTTTTGCTCTATCTGTAATTGATTTAAAGTAAGCGCTTCAAATAATTCATCTAAAGTTCCAAATCCACCAGGTAAGGTAATATATCCATCTATGAGTTTGCTCATAATTACTTTACGATCACTCATTTTTTTGGTAATAATCAATTCAGTAACTTCTCTATGAACAACTTCCTCTTTTTCTAATAACTTCGGAATTACACCAATAACTTCTCCTTTTTTAGCAAGAATGGTATCCGCAATAACGCCCATCATCCCAATTTTCCCACCGCCAAAGACCATTGTAATATTATTATCTGCAAAATAATTCCCCAATTCAATAGCAGCGTCTTTGTACACAGAATTGAATCCGACACTAGAACCACAAAAAACAACCACTTTTTTCATATCGATATATTTCTAAATTTCTCCTGTAAAAATAAATGAAAAGTATTAATAAATACAAAAAACTTAAAAAATAAAGAGTACCTATTTAGTATTTACTATTTTTACAGAGATATCAGAAAAATAATTAAATGAAAAGCAATCTTAGATTGTTTTTAAGGAAATACTTTATTTAGGGTTTATGCAGAACACATCAGAACAATACAATGCCGTTGTAGAAGAATGTAGAAGTTTATTTATTAAAAAGATGAGTGATTATGGAAGCGCGTGGAGAATTTTACGGTTACCATCGTTAACAGATCAGATTTTTATCAAAGCACAACGTATTAGACAATTGCAAGAAAACGCTGTTCGAAAAGTTGATGAAGGAGAGAAATCTGAATTTATTGGAATTATCAATTATTCTATCATGGCGCTAATTCAATTGGAATTAGGTGTTGTAGAAACTCCAGATCTATCTCCAGCAGCAGCAACAGTTTTGTATGATAAACATATTGGCATTACCAATGAGTTGATGGAAAATAAAAATCACGATTACGGTGAGGCTTGGCGTGATATGCGTATTTCTTCGTTAACAGATTTGATTTTACAAAAACTATTGCGCGTAAAGCAAATTGAAGATAATAAAGGAAAAACATTGGTTTCTGAAGGTATTGATGCAAATTATCAAGACATGATTAATTATGCAGTTTTTGCAATGATTCATCTAGGAGCGTAAGTTGGGGAATTTTTAAAGTTGCAAAGGCCCAAAGTTGCAGAGTTACAAAGTTTAAAAACAGTTGTCACTTCGAGTGAATTTATGAGGAACGAATAAATTTGTATCGAGAAGACATAAGAATTAAAGAGTAAAGAAGTCTCATTTCATAACATAGCGAGAAACCGCATCGGAAATAAAAAAATAAACTATGAAACTACTAGTACACATATCAAGAATTTTTGTTGGAGCGATGTTTATTTTTTCTGGCTTTGTAAAACTGGTAGATCCAATTGGTTCTCAGTATAAATTTGAAGAATATTTTAGTCAAGATGTATTAGATATGGAATATCTAGTTCCATATGCATTGGCATTTTCTATTGTATTAATTTTAGCCGAAATAATGCTTGGAGTTGTTTTATTACTTGGGTATAAGGCCAAAGCAACCTTATGGAGTTTATTAGGTCTTACAACCGTTTTCTTGTTCTTAACATGGTATTCTGCGTATTATAATAAAGTAACAGACTGCGGCTGTTTTGGAGATGCAATCAAACTAACGCCTTGGGAAACATTTTATAAAAACATCATTTTAATTGTATTGATTTTGTTGATGCTGTTTAGAGTGAAAGACATTAAGGATCTCTTTCCAAAGAAAGTTTCAAAAGCCATCACACTGTTATCCTTCTTTTCATTCTTGTACATAACATATCATGTGTTATTGCATTTACCAATTATCGATTTTAGACCCTATGCTGTTGGGAAAAACATTCAAGAAGGAATGAAATATAAAGGTGATGGAGAAATACCTAAAATTCACGATTTCTATTTCGAAGATGCGCAAAGTGATTTAGCTCCAGAGATTTTAGAAAAAGAAAAAGTACTATTAGTGATTGTGTATGATTTGCAAAAAGCAGATGTAAACGGATTTAAGTCAATTAAAGAGATTACAGAAAAAGCAATAAAAGAAGGATATGCTGTGTATGGAGCATCGGCTTCTTTTTCAGACGAATTAATTCTTGCTAAAGAAAGATATAACTTGCCTTTTGACTTTTTATTTAGTGATGCAATTACATTAAAAACAATGGTGAGAGCAAACCCTGGTTTAATGATGTTGAACAAAGGAACCATTACAGGGAAATGGAGTTGGAGTGATATCGATCAAATTAAATTTTAAAAGAAATGAAACAAGTACTCTTGGTTTTTGTTGGCGGTGGATTTGGTAGTGCTTTGCGATATGTAATTGGAAAGTACTTAAACAATCCAGAAGCGGGAATTCCTTATGGAACTTTCGTGGCAAATATTTTAGGGAGTTTGTTAATCGGAATCATATTAGGGTTGGCTGCAAAGAACGATGCATTAACACAAAACCATACCTTGATTTTAGCGACTGGTTTTTGTGGTGGATTTACAACCTTTTCAACCTTTGCGTATGAAAATCATGTATTTTTAAAATCAGGAGATTTTATGAGTTTCGCAGTGTATACCATTGCAAGTTTTGTCGTTGGGTTTTTAGCCGTTTTTGCAGGAATGTATATTATAAAATAAACAGATTATGAACGAAGTTGTACAGTATAAAAGTGAGGAAAACTACGCGTTAATTACCATTGCGAATGGAAAAGCAAATGCTATTTCTCATGAAGTAATTGAAGGATTAAACAATGGGTTAGATAAAGCTTTAGAAGAAGATAAAGTAGTAATTATAACTGGTCAGCCAGGAATATTCTCTGCGGGGTTCGATTTAAAAATAATGACTAAAAGCCCAGAGTCAGCCAAAGAATTAGTCACTAAAGGGTCTAAGCTTTCGTTAAGAATGTTGTCTTTTTCGAAACCAATAATAATCGCTTGTTCTGGTCATGCAATTGCTAAAGGAGGCTTTTTATTATTATCTGCAGATTACAGAATTGGAGTAGAAGGCGATTTTAAAATTGGCTTAAACGAAGTGATGATTGGTATGACAATGCACAATGCAGGAATTGTAATTTCAAGAGCAAGATTGGCACATACACATTTAGATAGAAGCGTTTCAAATTCAGAAATATACAATCCTAAAGAAGCTGTAAAAGCAGGGTTTTTAGATGTGATTGTTCCAGGTGATCAATTAGAAGCTACCGCAATAAAAATTGCTGATATGTTTAGTAAGTTAAATACAAAAGCACATGCGGAAACAAAGTTAAAAGTTAGAAACCCTCATTTAATCGCTTTAGAAGAAGCAATTGAGCAAGATTTACTAGGAGATATTTCTATAAGTTCTTAATGTTTTTTATATACTTTTATACCCGCTTTTAAAGCAATACTTACGGTGTTTTCTTTTGGTGTTAAAGGGCAAGAATACCTGCTGCTATACGCACAATACGGATTGTAAGATTTATTGAAATCTATCGTAATTGTTCCGTCAGCATTTTCATCTGTTGTTAGTACATCCAAATAACGACCACCACCATAAGATTCAATACCACTTGTTTTATCCGTAAAAGGCAAGAACAAGTAGTCTTTGTATTGTGGAGCTCTACCAAAGTCTTTATTCTGATAAATAGTTAAGGTTTGTTCTTTGTCCTCAATAGTAAAAGTTAGGGTTCCATATTTAATATATAATGGCTTTCTACTGGTTGTAGTTTGCATTTCAAAAATAATAGGTTCTTTCTCTTTGACTAATTTTGCGGTTATTTTAAATTTTTCATCAATTTTATAAAAGTGCAAAGCGCTAAAGGTTTTTAAATCTTTGGCAGACAGAGGAGACACTTCTTTATCATGAAACTTTAAATTTTGTTCGTACTGGTACTCCATAATTCCTTTCGTATAGGCATCTTGTGCACTAATATTACATGCCGTAATTAAGAATAATAGGAAAATAGTATTTTTCATGAGTAATAATTTTAAAAAAATAAAAATACAACATTACAATTATTTTTCTTGTTGATTTTAAAATGGATGTTAAAAAGAGTAGTAGATTAAATCAATTGACAATTCCGTCTTTAGATATAGAGAGAAGTGCCATTTGTCAAATTCAGAAAAACATTACAAGACCAATAACCCTAGTTCCTTGATGTTTTGGACTGGTTTCGAATACCAAAAGATCTCAAAATCATCAAAATGAGTTTCAAAATTGGTTTTCAATTGTTTAAAAGAAGTTTGTTTTTCTGAACTTGGGCTTAAGGTTTCTAATGCGTCTAAAAACCATGCTCCAGTTTCTTTTTCTAACACCAATTCTATGCAATCTGTTTTTGTGTGAAACGCCAATTGCAATAAGTGTCTCGTTTGACCTTTTTTTGTTTTTGTGAATTCAGAAACCAATGGCATATTTCCTAGCCAAACTATTTTAGCAGTAGGCTTTGTATTAAAAATAGTTTCTGTAGCCAAACTGTCATTAATGAAATCGGGGTCTATTGTTGTGCAGGGAACGTTAAAATCAAACCACTCTTCAACCGGAATCTCAAACCCAATTCCGTGCATAAAATTATAGAGAGATTTTTTTAGTCCGAAGCTAAACGTAGTATGATCAATCCCTGTAGAATCGACGAAATCTACATCATTATTCGCAAATGTAATCTCTTTATAGTTGGGTGTAATTCCGTATTCTTCTGGGTTCATTCCAACAGGACTATGCGCTGTCATCGCAAATTGATGCCAAAAGCCAGATTGTAAAATTCCTAATTCGAATAATTGACGCACCATTTCTAAACTATCTATCGTTTCTTGAATCGTTTGTGTTGGGTAGCCATACATTAAATACGAATGTACCATGATATTGGCTTCTGTAAAGTTGCGCGTTACTTGAGCAACCTGTGCTACGGTAACACCTTTGTCAATTAATTTCAACAATCGATCAGAAGCAACTTCCAGTCCGCCAGAAATAGCGATGCAACCAGACGCTTTTAAAAGCAAACATAAATCTTTGGTGAAGTTTTTCTCAAACCGAATGTTTGTCCACCAAGTTACCGTTAGTTTTCGTTTTAAGATTTCTAAAGCCAAGGCTTTCATTAATGCTGGCGGAGCAGCTTCATCTACAAAATGGAATCCGCTTTCGCCAGTTTGAGCAATCAATTCTTCCATTCTATCTACCAATGTTTTGGCAGCAATAGGTTCGTAAATTTTAATATAGTCTAAAGAGATGTCACAGAAAGTACATTTCCCCCAATAACAACCATGTGCCATTGTAAGTTTGTTCCACCGACCGTCGCTCCATAAACTATGCATTGGATTGGCAATTTCTATAACAGAAATATAGGTATTCAATAGTAAATCAGAATAATCTGGCGTACCAACTTCACGTTGGTTGTAGTCTTTTTCTGTGGAGTTATTATTATAAACAACAGTGTCGTTTTGCAATAAAAAAGTTCTTTTAAAGTCAAACTCTTCCTTGTTGGAAGCAAGCTGTTTGTGCAATAATTCTATTGGTAATTCACCATCATCTAACGTGATGAAGTCGAAGAACTCAAATACTCGAACATCCTTTAAAGAACGTAATTCGGTATTTGGAAAACCACCACCCATTGATATTTGAATGGTAGGATAGTTTTCTTTTATGTATTGAGCACAGCGAAAAGCGCTGTATAAATTTCCAGGAAAAGGAACAGAAATACAAACCATTTTAGGCTGTATTTCATTAATGCGTTTTTCTAAAATAGAAAGTGTAATGGCATCAATAAATGTACTGTCTAATTGAAGATGTGCATAGAGCTCATTGAAAGAATTTGCACTTTCTCCTAAACGTTCTGCATATCTGCTAAAACCAAAGTTTTCATCAATACATTCTATAATAAAATCTGATAAGTCTTCTAGATACAACGTAGCTAAATGCTTTGCTTTGTCTTGCATTCCCATAGATCCAAACGCCCAATCCATATCGTCTAGCTGTTCAAAACGAGAAGATTGAGGCAGGAAGTCAGCTGTGCAAATTTGCCTAGCTAAAGTTTGGTTTTTGCCTTGTAAAAAAAGAATCACTTGATTTAAAGGCTGTAAATAATCCTCTTTTAACGTGTAAATTCGTTGACAATTTTCTGAAATGATCGTATCATTTTCAAAAGCGATTTCAAACAATTCTGTAAACGTTTCTTGTGTAAATAACTCAAGAATTACCTCGATCCCTAAATCCATCTGAAAAGAAGAAATTCCTTTGGTATTTAAAAAACCTTTAAGATATGCTGTTGCAGGATATGGGGTGTTTAATTGGGTAAAAGGTGGAGTTATTAATAAAAGGTCTTTCAATTGGATGTTTGCTTAAGCGACAAAGATAGTTGAAAAAAGGTTGATTCCCGAAGTGGTTCAACTCCATATTTGTTAAAACACCAGTACATATGTGTTATGTACTGGTGTTGGAAATTATTTTAAAGCATTTACAACCGTAGATTTTCCACCAACTACAGGAATTGTAATTGATGTCCCGTTTAAATCAACAGTTAATTCAGTTCCTGGTTTCGGTAATAATGTAAATTGGCTGTCACTAGAAAAAATCATCAATCCAATTTGCTGTCCTTTTTTTATGATTTGATCATCTGGTTGTAAGTCAAAAGTCATTTCGTAAAATGCACCAGGTTTTAAAGGGTTGCTTTTTCTAAGTGATTTATGATTCTGTAAATCAGCCCATCCTCGAGTAATAATATTCTCTGTTATTTTAGCTCCTTTAGCTTCATTCCATGGTAATGATACTAGCCAAACAGATAAATTAGCAGCAGGTTTGCTACTTGCTATTTTTACTGTAATCTTAGCCACTCCAGAAATATGAATGTCTTTTGTTAAGGTTGGTGTTACAAATAACAAACGGTTTTTAGAAGTAGCAGATTTTGCTAAATCATTTCCAGATATGTTATGGTCATCGACTACTATTTCTTTTGTATTAGATTTCTTCTTATTGATAGACAATCCACCAATTTTTACGCCGCCTTCTGCTAAGTGAAATTTTACTTGTTCAGCAGCTGGATTAGGGTAGTCTTTATATGCAGTTGGCTCAGTCCTTTTATCATGCTCTCTTACAATCCATGCTTTAGCATCATTCTCTACATTATTTTTCACACCATGTAAATATCTGGTAAACCAACGATTCATCATTTTCATTGGCGGTGGCCCACCATGTCCATTTTGATGATAGTAAATTTGTGTAGGTATGCCCATTTCTTTTGCTCTTTTAGAAATACGATAACTATGCACTGGCATTACATTCCAATCATTAAAACCATGCGACATTAACAATGCAGATTTCATTGGTTTCATGTCATTTAAATAATCACGTCCTGCCCAGAAATCATTATAATCACCAGTAATTCTATCCATTCCGTTAGCCATTTCAGTATCACGGATTTTCTTGTTGTTGTGAGCTCTATTTTCTTCTTTTCCACTGTGGATGAAATCATACAATACATCAATGTCTTCCCCTAAATACCCACCTGGAGAACGCACCAAACCATTAGATCTGTAATAATGATAATACGACGTATTTGGTGCAATCGGTATAATTGCTTCTAATCCTTTAACACCTGTTGTAGCTGCTGCTAAAGGAATTGTTCCATTATAAGAGGTTCCCGTCATTCCTACTTTTCCTGTAGACCAATATGCTTTTACTGTTTCGTTTCCAGTTCTGCTTTCAAAACCTTTTACTCTTCCACACAGCCAGTCAATTACAGCTTTAGGCGCTAATGATTCATTGTCTCCTCCAACTGTAGGAGATCCATCAGACAACCCTGTTCCTGGAGATGAAGAGTGTACCACGATATACCCTCTTGGAACCCATTTTTTAATATGAGAATTAGAAATAATTGGTCTTTTCCCTGTTCTGGTTACTTGTGGATGAAATGGCCCTTTTACTTTTTCTCCAAGTTCATGTTTTACATTCCAAAACAATTCTTGCCCACCTCTTGCAACACCTGCAAAGTAGGGGCTAGAGACATATATTATTGGTAGTTTTAAACCTTGAGTTTCTGTTTGCTTTGGTCTTGTTACAGAAACGTGCATTCTATCTAATTTCCCGTCACCATCGGTGTCAAAAGTAGTTTCTACCCATAAATCGTGGCGAATCCAGTCTTTATATTCTTTAAATTCGTCAACAATTTGAGCTTCACCATCTTTAAATATTGGAGTTGCTTTTTCCTGTGCATTTGTTGTGAAAATCACGGCGAATAACGCAATCCATACGAGTTGTTTTTTCATAATATATTCTTTGTTTATTTTTTATTTCCTGGATGATATGTTGATGTTGCTCTTTTCAATACGTCTTCTCTGTAGTACGCAACATCTTTAAATTGTTTGTCTGCATAGCGTTGAGATTGATCTGAAAAGTGAGGTGAATTTACATCTCCACTTTGTCCACCAGCCAACATTGTTTTTGCAGTTACTTTATCTCCAAATTCTACTACCGCAACAAAACTGTTTCCAGAAGTTCCGTATTGTCTTTTTGTTTCTTTTCCGAAACGAGTTCCGAATGAAGCCAATGCGCCCCATTTACTAGAAGCCATTCCAACAGGGATGCTTGGTTTTGAGTCATCAAACTGTTGAAAGATTTTAGTGTCATTTCTTTGGTAGCGATTGAATTCTCCCCAAGGTGTTTTCCAAGAGCCAAAATCAGCTTTCAGTTTTTCTAAACTTTGTTGAAAAACAACAAGTCTTTCTTTTGGTACAGCCGTTTTACTCATGTATTCAAAACGCCCTAATCGGCTAATTCTTTTGTTGCCAACCATTCTAGGAATTTTACCAGAAGCATAATAACTATTTAAATAAAATTGAGCCAAGGTCATTTCTATTGAATTTACAGAAACTCTGAAATCCCATTTTTTCAGTAACCTAATTGCTTCTCTAGCTTCTCTTGTTTTTACGGATGATTTTTTTGACGCCTCTAACAATCCAGAAATTAAGACCTCTACACCAGGTAAATACGTGTCGTATGCCAAGTCAATCAAAGAATCTAATGTCAAGCCTTCAGCTTTTGTTAATAAAGGAATTGCGTGTATTCCTCTAAAATTTTCAGGAAAAGAATACATATATGCAGGATACTCTTCTTTCTTCGGGCTGTATTCCAATGCACTTGTAAAAGGCGTAGAATTACAATTCTGAATCCATCCGTTTGGTGGGTTTAAAACCAAAATATTATCTTCTAAAGCATGTAAGCCTTGCCAGTCAGTTTTAGGATTACTACCATCTACAGGTTTTGTATAATCAAAACTTACATCTCTTTTCGGAATAAAATTCCCGTGATAATACGCAATAGTTCCATCAGCATCAGCATAAACAGTATTGTTAGATGAGTTGGTTCTAATGTCCATCATTTCATTAAATTCTTTATGATTTGATTTTTTTGTTCTTGTAAAGGATTGAATCAATGCTTTTACAGGACTCCACATTAATGCTGTTGTTACCCATTTATCGCCATTTGCATGTGTAATTGGTCCGTGATGTGTTCTGTAGGTCATAAAAGATTTCTCTTGAATTCCATTCGCAGATTTGTATTTTAAATTCACCTTAATAGAATCCATAGGACGCGTTTCTTCTCCGTATGTATATGAAGTTTTTGAACCTTCTTTTACAATCGTTTCTTCAAATTCATCAATAATATCTGTCCCGGTAGATGTGTGCATCCAACCTGTTTTGCTATTAAACCCTTGGTATACAAAAAACTGCCCCCAAGTTACAGCTCCATAAGCATTCAGCCCTTCTTCGCTCACCATATGAACTTCTCCTCTAAAAAAGAAAGAAGTATGTGGATTGATTAAGAGCATTGCTTTTCCAGATTTTGTTTTTGATCCTGCAATAGCAAACCCGTTTGAACCTCTTGGTTCGTCATCTTTCAATCTGATTAAGCCATCAGAAATGGCCATTTTTTTGTTTGATGAATCATAGAAGTTTTTAACTTTTTTGGTTGAAACTCTTTCAATATCTCCGCCGATAGATCCTTCACTAAAATACATTGGCATCCAAGGTTCAAAATGTGTAATTAATTTTGGAGTTACTTCTGGATGTGTTTGTAAGTAATAATTCAAACCATCAGCAAAAGCGATACAAAGTTTTTGCAACCACTCCGGGCTTTCATCAAAGTGTTTTTGTGCTTCTTCTTTGGTCATGTATAAACGAACACGTAAATCACTATACAGCGATTTTTCTCCTTCAACTTCTGCCAATCTCCCAATTGCCCAAATATAATTGCGTTCTACTCGATTAAAATCATCTTCTGCTTGTGCATATAACAACCCAAAAACGGCATCAGCATCCGTTTTACCATATACATGAGGAACACCAAAATCATCTCTAATAATTTCTGTGTTTTTAGCATGTTGATCCATGCGTTCTTGCTCCGTTAATTTTTTATTTGTAGTACAGCTTACAAAAGCAATAATACAGAGGATCAATAATTTTTTCATGATGTACTTATGTTGGTTTTAAAGTAAATCTACAAAAGAAAAAACAGTTGAGAATCATTCAAATCTGTTTAATTGAATTTTAATATATTTATCAAAATATAAACAAGACAATACCATGAGAAATTTTGCGTTTTTACTGATTTTTTTTATGCTAATAGGATGTGATAATTCCGCCAAAAAAGAACCACTTCATAAAAGAGCACCTGTGCAAAAACAGTTTCCTGAAATCATAGAAGGAAGATACAACGTTGCTTTCTTGATCATGGACGGAACTTTTAATACGGAGTTAACGGCTCCATATGATATTTTTCAGCACACCATTTTTAGAAAAGGGATAAAATCAATGAATGTTTTTACGGTTGCCAATACAGATGCTGCAGTTACAACATTTGAAGGCATGCGAATTCTACCAGATTTTAATTATTTAAAAGACAGTTTGCCTACCATAGATATTTTGGTTGTGCCAAGTGCAGAACATCATTTAGATTCTGATTTAGAAGATACAGCAATGCTAGAATTTATTCAACGAGTTGATAAAGAGGCCAAATATGTTACATCACATTGCGATGGCGCTTTTGTATTGGGGAAAGCAGGTGTTTTAAAAGATAGAATTTCTACCACATTTCCTTCTGATATAGATCAAATGCGAACCACATTTCCGGAGTTAGATATTCGAAAAGAGGTCTTGTTTGTACATGACGGAAAATATATTACCTCAGCAGGTGGTGCAAAATCGTTTGAAGCGGCATTGTATTTATGTGAGTATTTATATGGTAAAGAAGTCGCTAAATCTTTAGCTGGAGGTTTAGTAATTGATTGGGATGTAGATAAAGTGCCACATTTGATTGTAAAGAAATAACATTAAAAAAGGCACTCAAAGAAGTAGTACAGCGACCTGAAAAAGCGATTACTGCAACAGCAATAACTATTTTTATTATGATGTATTTTGGTTAAAGACAAATACGTAGCCACGTAACCACCGAAATAGTTACAGCGTTTTTTTATATAATTTGCATTATATCATAGCGATACAAATGATTAGAAAAGTAGCGCAATCCATTTAAAATGGGTATTTTTGCCGAGCATGAGTGAATTAAGATTAACAGATTGGTTACCAACTACAAATAAGGAGGTAAAATTAAAAGGGTGGGAAGAATTAGATGTAATTCTTTTTAGTGGAGATGCCTATGTAGATCACCCATCTTTTGGGCCAGCTGTAATTGGTCGTATTTTAGAAAGTTATGGGTTGCGAGTGGCAATTGTGCCACAGCCAAGTGTTACAGACAATCTTCAGGATTTTGAAAAACTAGGGAAACCTCGCTTGTTTTTTGGAGCAACTGGTGGATGTATGGACCCAATGGTTAGTAATTACACCGCTAGTAAAAAAAGACGAGATAAAGATGCCTATACGCCAAATGGCGATAAAGGATTTAGACCTGATTATGCCACTTCTGTATATTCTAGAATATTAAAAGAAAAGTACCCAGATGTTCCTGTATTAATTGGAGGAATTGAAGCTTCTTTAAGACGTGTAACTCATTATGATTATTGGTCTGACAAGCTATTACCAACTATTTTAGAAACATCTAAAGCAGATATGTTGGTGTATGGAATGGGAGAACAACCTTTGCGAGAAATTGTAGAATTATTACAAAAAGGAGTTCCGTTTTCTAGTTTGAAAAACATTAAACAGACAGCTGTTTTTATCGATCAAAAGGAAGAGAAATTACCTGTTATAAATGATTGGGAAGATGTAACAATCAATTCCCATAAAGCTTGTTTAGCGGATAAAAAAACATTTGCTTCTAATTTTAAAGTGATTGAACAAGAATCTAATAAATTAAAAGCAAGAAGAATTTTACAAGATGTTGAAGGAAAAACATTGGTGATAAATCCACCTTTTCCAACAATGACAGAAAAGGAAATTGATGGTTCTTTCGATTTGCCTTTTACACGTTTACCACACCCAAAATATGACAAACGTGGACCAATTCCTGCGTTTGAAATGATAAAATTCTCTATTAACATTCACAGAGGATGTTTTGGAGGTTGTAGTTTTTGTACAATTTCTGCACATCAAGGAAAATTTATTGCCAGTAGAAGTCAAGAATCTGTATTAAAAGAGATTGATAAAGTGGCAAACATGCCAGATTTTAAAGGGTATTTATCTGATATTGGCGGACCTTCTGCAAATATGTATCAGATGAAAGGAAAGGTACAGTCTATTTGCGATAAATGTGTTGCACCAAGTTGTATTTCTCCAGTAATTTGCTCTAATTTAGACACGTCACATAAACCTTTAACGGAATTATATCAAGCAGTTGATAAGCATCCAAAGATTAAAAAATCATTTATTGGAAGTGGAATTAGACATGATATGTTAGTGCCTGAATTCAATAAAAATGCAGATCCAAAAGAACTAGATGCATATACAGAAGAAGTAATGACAAAACATGTTTCTGGGCGATTAAAAGTGGCTCCAGAACACACCTCAGATCCTGTATTAAAACTGATGCGTAAGCCTTCTTTTAAATATTTTCACATGTTTAAAGAGCGTTTTGACAGAATAAATATTAAGAAGAAATTGAACCTTCAATTGATTCCTTATTTTATTTCTAGCCATCCTGCAAGTGAAGTCGAAGATATGGCGAATTTAGCAGCAGAAACGAAAGAACTAGGCTTTCAGTTAGAACAAGTACAAGGTTTTACACCTACGCCAATGACGGTAGCAACTGTAATTTATTATAGTGGATATCATCCGTATACATTAAAACCAACAAAAACTCCGAAAACAAAAAAGGAGCGTGAAGACCAACATAAATTTTTCTTTTGGTATAAAAAAGAAAATAGAGATTGGATTCGGAATACATTGAATAAAGTTGGAAGACAAGATTTGTTAAAAGTCTTATTGCCTGATACTAATTCTTGGAAAAAGAATGAAACTTCTCATAAAGTAGCACAGCATACTTTTGATGATGCAATCCCTTTTAACAAACGTAAGAGTAAGGTTTCTAGAGCACCCAAACGAAAGAAAAGTAGAAGGTAGTCTTACGTACTAAGTGTTAAATATTTTATAAATCAGTTTTTTACTAAAAAATTAGTGCTACTTTTAGGTTAGATTATTCAAAACCAACCTAATGAAACTAAACAAATACTTACTTGCTTTGATATGCGCATGTATCATGGTAAGTTCAATTTCTGCACAAGATTATTTTTTTAAAAACCAAGCACCATTTAATACTTTAATTCCAACTCCAGAAGAATTTTTAGGATATCCGATAGGAGAACAACATACCAGACACGATTTAATTGTTGGGTATCTAACAAAGCTTGCAGAGGTCTCTGACAGAGCATCTATTGAGATTTATGGAAAAACGCATGAACGCCGTAAACTGGTCATGTTTACAGTAACATCACCTGAGAATTTAACCAATTTAGCGTCCATAAAATCCAAGCATTTACAATTTGTAAATCCAACACTAACTCCAAAAAACTACGATGAAGTTCCAGTTATTATTCAGTTAGGATATAATGTACATGGAAACGAACCTTCTAGTTCAGAAGCGGCATTATTGACAGCCTATACCTTGGTTGCATCAAATAGTGCTGAGGTGAAAAATTACTTAAATAAATCGGTGATTTTTATTGATCCAACGATCAATCCAGATGGAAGAGACAGGCATACACAATGGGCAAATCAGTTCAAGGCAAAGCAATTGGTTTCTGATAATATAGATGCAGAACATAATGAAGCTTGGCCAAGAGGAAGAACAAATCATTATTGGTTTGATTTGAATAGAGATTGGTTGTTGGCAGTTCATCCAGAAAGTCAAGGAAAATTAAAATGGATGCACGATTGGTATCCAAATGTGGTGACAGATTTCCATGAAATGGGTACAAATAGCAATCACTTTTTTGAGCCAATGAAACCAAACGGTTCTTTAGATCCTATTATGCCAAAAGAGAATTACGAAGATCTAAATAATTTATTTGCGCCTTATTTTTCAAGTGCTTTAGATAAAATAGGTTCTTTCTATTATACAAAAGAATCGTTTGACGGAACGTATCCTGGTTATGGTTCTTCATATCCAGATTTACAAGGAGGATTGGCATTGCTTTTTGAACAGGCAAGTTCTAGAGGTCATGTTCAAGATACAGAGTACGGTAAAATGACTTTTGCTTTTACCATTAGAAATCAATTTACATCTGGCTTTGCAACGATTAAAGCGGCTGTAGAAAACAAAGCGTATTTGAGAAAATATCAACAGAGCTTTTTCAAATCAGCAGTAAAAATAAAAGCAAAAACAGGGTTTGCTGGATATGAATTTGGAGATGCATATGATATGAATCGAAACAAGGCTTTTGTTGAGCAATTGTTAACACATAAGATTAAAGTCTATAAAAAAGGAGAAAAATTTGTAGTTCCTTTAAAACAACCGCAACATAGAATGGTGCAAACCATGTTTGAAACATATCGTAAGTACAGTGATAGTGTGTATTATGACGCTTCTGCTTGGAGTGTTGCGAATTTCTATAATATGAAATACAAAGGATTGAAATCTGTGAAATTAGGAACAGAAATCACTTCTTCAGAAGGCATTGTAAACAACCCTAAAATAGAAAAAGCAAGCTATGCGTATATTATAGATTGGGATGATTATAATACACCAGCAGCATTATATTATATGCAATCTAAAGGGTTAAAAGTTGCAGCAGCATTCAAGCCCTTTACGATACATACATCAAACGGAACTAAAAATTTCAATTACGGAAGTTTATTAATTCCGATAAGCAAACAGAAAAAATCGAGTTCAGAAGTATATCAAATTGTTTCAGACGCACAAACCAAATATGACGTTCCTGTTTTTGGAACCAATAGTGGTTACAGTATCAAAGGAATAGATTTAGGATCTAATAACTTTAGAGCGTTGAGTAAACCAAAAGTAGCCATGCTAATTGGTGAAGGCGTAAGTTCTTTAGAAGCTGGAGAAGTTTGGCATTTGTTAGATGCCAGGGTTGATATGCCTATAACAAAAATTAGAATGAATAACTTCCGCAGAGTAAATTTGGACACCTACAATACATTGGTGCTGGTTTCTGGGAGGTATAGTGTATTAGATTCTGTACAACGACAAAAATTAAAAACCTGGGTTTCTAAAGGAAATACCATTGTAACAATCGCTGGAGGTTCTAAGTGGTTGATTGATAAAAAAATGGTAAAAGAAAGCTTGACTAAAAAACCAAAATCAAAAGAGAAAGAAAAAAAACCAACAGAAAGATTGCGATACGTAGATGCTAGAGAAAATAATGGTAGAGATAAAATTGGAGGAATCATCTTAGAAGTAGAATTAGACCTAACACATCCTTTAGGGTTTGGATATAGAATAGCTAAAGTGCCAGTGTATAAAAATAACATGGTGTTTTTAGCACCGAGTAAAAACGCATATGCAACGGTAGCAAAATATTCAGAAACCCCACATATAGATGGATTTATCACTCAAAAAAACTTGGATACATTTATCAAACCATCAGCATCCTTACTAGTGAGTCCGATAGGTAAAGGTAGAGCGGTGCTTTTTGCAGACAACCCAAATTTTAGAGGTGCTTGGTACGGAACAAATAAATTATTTTTAAACGCACTGTTTTTAGGGAATAAACTTTAAATCAACAACCAATTAAACACATACAATTATGACTAAAAACGTACTACTAATCTTTGCATTTGTCTTTAGCTTGCAAGGATTTTCTCAAAAAGAATATTTGGGAGATGGACCACATTCGCAATTAATTATTAGAGGAGTTATGTTGATTAATGGAGATGGTTCTCCTCCTCGTGGACCGATGGATATTGTGGTAGAAAATAATACCATTGTGAATATGAAAATTGTTGGGTATCCTGGAGTGAAAATCAAAGAGGAGGGAAGACCAAAATTAAAAAGAGGAGGAAAAGAATTAGATGCAAACGGAATGTATTTATTGCCTGGTTTTATAGATATGCATGGGCATATTGGAGGGTCATCTCAAGGAGCAAGTCCAGAATATGTATTTAAATTATGGATGGCACATGGAGTTACTTCGGTTAGACAACCTAGTGGAATTAATGCAATGGAGCTAAAACGTCAAAGTGCTGCTAATAAAATTGTAGCACCAAGAATTTTTGAATATACAGGTTTTGGTTCAGGAAGTAAGAAGGAAATTACGACGCCAGAAATGGCTAGAGAATGGGTGCGAAAGAATGCTAAAAATGGTGCAGACGGAATCAAGTTTTTTGGTGCGGAACCAGAAATAATGGCTGCAGCAATTGCTGAGAATAAAAAATTAGGATTACGCTCTACGGCACATCATGCACAGTTAAGTGTTGCAAGGTGGAATGTATTGCATTCTGCTAGAGCAGGAATGACTTCTATGGAACATTGGTACGGTTTGCCAGAAGCATTATTTGAAGATAGAACGGTGCAGAATTATCCATTAGATTATAATTATCAAAATGAGCAACATCGTTTTGAGGAAGCAGGAAAATTGTGGGCACAAGCCGCAAAACCGTATTCAAAACATTGGAATAAAGTAATGGAAGAATTGTTGAGTTTAGATTTTACACTAGACCCAACCTTTAACATCTATGAAGCAAGTAGAGATTTACAAAGAGCACGTAGAGCAGAATGGCACGAAGATTATACATTACCTTCGTTATGGAAGTTTTATGAGCCAAGTAAAATTAGTCATGGAAGTTATTGGCATTATTGGGGAACCGAGCAAGAAGTGCAATGGAAAAAGAATTTCCAATTATGGATGACGTTTATTAATGAATATAAAAATAGAGGTGGTCGTGTAACTGTTGGTACGGATTCTGGGTTTATTTACCAGTTGTATGGGTTTGCATATGCTAGAGAGTTAGAATTGTTGCGAGAAGCAGGGTTTCATCCATTAGAAGTAATTAGAGCAGCAACCTTAAATGGTGCAGAAGCCTTAGGTTGGGATGATAAAATTGGTTCTGTGCAAATAGGGAAGTTAGCCGACTTTGTAATTGTTGAAGAAAATCCATTAGTAAATTTAAAAGTGTTGTACGGAACAGGAGCAATCAAACTAACAAAAGACAATAAAGTGGTTCGTGTTGGCGGTGTGAAATACACGATTAAAGACGGAGTTATATACGACGCAAAACGGTTGTTAGCAGATGTAAAGGAGATGGTGGATAAAGAAAAAGCAAAAACGAATTGGAAATTAAAACAACCAGGAGTTAAAGAGTAAGTAATAAAGATTGAGGTTTCGCTAACTTAAGACGAGTTAAGAATCAAGTTGTATTGTCCATAAATGGGTCAATCTTTTTTTATTGAATATCTATAACCAGTATGCTGTCTTCATTCAATCTAGTCAATTGGACTCGTTTGGATAGAAAATAATAATAAGAGCGTTTAATAAATTCGAAAGAATCTACTAAACGCTCTTATTCGTTGTGAACGTACATAAAGATGTACTCGCTTTTATTGCTGTCCTTTTTTAAATCCGTATAGACTTTGATCTATAAAGTTGGTTGGAAATGTATCCTCTCCTTTAAAGCCAATTTCTACAGTTCCGCTATTTTCAGGAATGTAATTCGTTTTAAAAATGTAATCCCAAAGGCTTAAGCTAATTCCATAGTTCATTCCATTTCTTCCTTCTGGCACTTCATACGCATGATGATATAAGTGCATAACCGGGTTGTTTAATACGTATTTAAATATCCCCCAAGTAATTTTAATATTGGCATGATTAAAATGACCAATAGCAATGGTAATAAAGTGAACGATATACGCTTGTTCAGGTTCAAAACCACCAATAATCATTACGCCAAAAGTTTTAAGTGGTTTGTAAAAGATGTTTTCCATCCAATGGTATCTTAAATGTGCAGCAAAGCCCATTTCTTTAACACTGTGATGTACTTTGTGGAATTTCCATAATACTGGGTACTTATGTAAAAGTACATGCGTAAACCATTGTACAAAATCAAGAATAATAAAGAAGATTAGCAATTGTAACCAAGTAGACCATTGAGAAATGTCAAAAATAGCCAAGCTTTTTGAGGTGATGTTAAATTCACCAAATAACAATCCTAAAATCTTATAAACTCCGCTAATTATAATTGAGAAAACGAAAAAATTAAAAAACATATAAAATACATCTAGCCAAAAATCGCGTCTAAAAATAGCTTGTTGTTTTCTCCAAGGGAAGGCAATTTCTAAACTCCAAACAAAAATAGAAATGGCAATAAGTCCCCAGAAATAATTAGTGTACCAAGGCACCTCCAAAAGGATCGATTTCCAAGTCCAATTTACGGTTCCTATAAAAGAATTTATAAATGCGTCTGCGTATTTTTCCATTTTATGTATCTGATTTTAAATATAGTATTTTTCTAAAGTATACCAGTCATAATCTATTAAAACTATGCGTGTTTATTTACTATAGTCGATTAGCTGATCACTAAATAGGGGCGTAATTTACATTGATTCCCTTTTCTTGTTTGTAACCAATGTTACATTACAATAGCAGAAATACTTTTGTAATGATTAATCAATAAGAGAATAATGAAAAAAAATTTTGAAACTAGTTTTATTAATTGGGCGTTGTCGCTGTATCATACCAATCAGTATTAAAAAAGAGCCATTTATTTACAAACCTTGCAGTCTCCTTTTTCTTGGAGTTCTCCAACGAGTTTTCCGTCTTCATTTAATACATAGTCACAGCAATCTATAAAACCTTGTGCAACGAGTTTTCTAGCACGTTGAATTTGGGATTTTGTAGTAGATACTGTTTGTTTCAATTTTGTAGCTACTTCTTGTTGTTTGAGTCCTTTTATATCAGATAAAAACAACGGGTCTCTATATTTTTTTGGTAAGTTTTGCAAAATACCTAGCAAACAATCTTTCTCAGTATGCTCATTTTCTTCGATGAAAGTTTCAGATTCGAAATTGGCAAACTCAAAAGTTTTAGTACTCGATTTAAAATAATCTAATATAGAATTTCGCGCAATAGAGAATATCCAAGATTTTAACTTGGTCAAGTCTTTTAGTGTATGCAATTTTGTGTGGATCTTAATAAACGAATCTTGTAGTATATCATCAGTAACCGCTTCCTCTTTTACTTTACTAAAGATAAACCGCTTTAAGTCTTCAGAATATTGTTTCCAAACGTGTTGTGTAGTCATTTTTTTTAAATTGAAAATGTCACTTCGAGTGATTTTCGAAGAAAATTGTATAGAGAAGACACTTTAAGATGAGTTCTCGATACAAATTTGAATAAAAATTCAAATTCACTCGAACTGACAATATGTTAACAATTACAGTTCGTACAAGAACAGTTATCGCACGTGCAGTTTGCACAATCTCCTGTTTTACATCCGTTACACGTACACGTACATTGGTTATTGTTTTTCATGATATTAATTTTTTTTAATGTTCATCTAGTAGACATACAATTTACAAAAAAGATGCATTTATTTCGAAAAATATTTTTGAAGTTCTTTTCGAGCCAGAATTGGTTTGACCGGAGGTATGCCTGATTCGCCTGTATTTCCTTTCGGAGCCTAAAATACTATTAACAAGAGAGCGGTAACAATTCTAAATATACCCGAAAGCTTCTTTAGTTTTTATTCTGAAAGGATAAATGGAGTCCATAATTAAAAAAACCGCACAAATTGTGCGGTTTTTTAATTATCTGAAGGCATTGCCTTCTACATATTTCTTCTATATTGCCCACCAACTTTAAACAATGCTTCTGTAATTTGTCCTAAAGAACAGAACTTCGTTGCTTCCATTAGTTTATCAAACAAGTTTTCATTCTGAACAGCTGCTTCTTGTAAAATAGCTAATTGTTCTTGAACTTTTTTGTCATTCGCTTTATTTAGTAAATCTTTCGTTTGAATCTGGAATTGCTTCTCTTGTTCTGTTGCTCTAATTACTTCAGCAGGTTGTACTGTTGGAGATCCTTTAGAACTTAAGAAAGTATTTACACCAATAATTGGAAATTCTCCAGTATGTTTTAGTGTTTCATAATACAAACTTTCTTCTTGTATTTTAGAACGTTGATACATCGTTTCCATCGCTCCTAAAACACCACCACGTTCTGTAATTCTATCAAATTCTGTTAATACAGCTTCTTCTACTAAATCAGTTAATTCTTCAATAATGAAAGAACCTTGAATTGGGTTTTCATTTTTCGTTAATCCTAATTCTTTGTTGATGATTAACTGAATTGCCATTGCTCTGCGCACAGATTCTTCTGTGGGTGTTGTAATCGCTTCATCATATGCATTTGTATGCAATGAATTACAGTTGTCATTGATTGCGTATAAAGCTTGCAATGTTGTTCTGATATCATTAAAATCAATTTCTTGTGCGTGTAAAGAACGTCCAGAAGTTTGAATGTGATATTTCAACATCTGAGCTCTTGGGTTTGCGCCATATTTATGCTTCATCGCTTTTGCCCAAATCTTACGTGCAACTCTACCGATTACTGAATATTCTGGGTCAATTCCGTTTGAGAAAAAGAATGATAAATTCGGTCCGAACTTATTAATATCCATTCCTCTAGAAAGGTAATATTCAACATAGGTAAATCCGTTCGATAATGTCAATGCCAATTGTGTAATTGGATTTGCACCAGCTTCAGCAATGTGATATCCAGAAATTGAAACAGAATAGAAATTACGCACTTGTTTTTCGATGAAATATTCTTGAACATCTCCCATTAAACGCAATGCAAATTCTGTTGAGAAAATACACGTGTTTTGTGCCTGATCTTCTTTTAAAATATCTGCTTGAACGGTCCCTCTAACTTGACTTAAAGTCTCGGTTTTAATTTTCGCGTATACATCCGCAGGTAAAACCAAATCTCCAGTTAAACCTAATAGCATTAACCCTAAACCATTGTTTCCTTCAGGTAATTTTCCTTGATATAAAGGCCTGTCTAATCCTTTCGAATCATACACTTCTTTGAATTTTGCTTCAACGTGCTTTTCTAAGCTGTTTTCTAGGATGTATTTTTCACAATTCTGATCAATGGCAGCATTCATAAAGAATCCTAACAACATTGGCGCTGGGCCGTTAATAGTCATTGAAACAGAAGTCATAGCATGACTTAAATCAAAACCAGAATATAATTTCTTCGCATCATCTAAACAACAGATTGATACTCCAGCATTTCCTATTTTACCATAAATATCTGGTCTAACACCAGGGTCATTACCATATAAAGTAACAGAATCAAATGCGGTTGATAAACGTTTCGCATCCATTCCTAAACTTACATAATGAAAACGTCTGTTGGTTCTTTCTGGTCCACCTTCACCAGCAAACATTCTTGTTGGATCTTCACCTGTTCTTTTAAATGGATACAATCCAGAAGTAAAAGGGAATTCTCCAGGAACATTTTCCTGTAAGTTCCAACGTAATAAGTCTCCCCAAGCTTGGTATTTAGGTAACGCAATTTTAGGTATTTGAGAATGTGATAACGACTCGCTATGTGTCTCAATATTAATTTCTTTATCACGTACTTTAAACGTGTAAATAGGGTTTTTATATTTCTGAACTTTTTCTTTCCAGTTTAAAATGATTTCCCAATTTAAAGGATCAAAGTTTAGTTTTACTTTGTCAAATTGAGCAACTAAAAGCTTGATAAACTCTTTATCATCTCCAACGGAGTCGAGAGAAAGAATCTCCTCTTCATTGATTCCTGTTTTAGTAATTTCAATTTCAGTATTTGTAATCGAATTGATTGTTTGATAAATACCATATAGCTTTTGAGCGACTATAACTTGAGCATCAACTTTTTTGTCGTAGCCTCTATTGCTTTCAGATATTTCTGATAAATAGCGAACTCTGCTTGGTGGAATTACATAAATCTTTTCAGACATTTCTTTGGTGATTTCCATGCTAGATTTTAAATCAACTCCAGATTTCTCTACCAATTTATCCATAACACGCTTGTACAACGTATTCATTCCTGGATCGTTAAATTGAGATGCAATTGTTCCAAAAACAGGCATATCATCCATATGAACATGCCATAAATTGTTGTTACGCATGTATTGCTTTTTCACATCACGTATCGCATCTAAAGCACCTCTTTTGTCAAACTTATTGATGGCAACCAAGTCAGCAAAATCAAGCATGTCAATTTTTTCTAATTGTGTTGCAGCTCCAAATTCTGGAGTCATCACATACAATGAAGTATCTGAATGTTCAACAATTTCTGTGTCGGATTGACCAATACCAGAAGTTTCTAAAATAATTAAATCAAACTCAGCAGCTTTTAAAACTTGCACAGCTTCATTTACATATTTAGACAATGCCAAGTTAGATTGGCGGGTTGCTAAAGAACGCATATATACACGTTCATTATTAATAGAATTCATACGAATACGATCTCCTAATAATGCGCCTCCAGTTTTTCTTTTTGAGGGGTCAACAGAAATTAATCCGATTGTTTTCTTTGGGAAGTCAACTAAGAATCTACGAACTAATTCATCTACTAAAGATGATTTCCCAGAACCACCAGTTCCTGTAATCCCTAAAACGAGCGTTTTAGAATTTTTATTTTTCTCATGGATGCGATCGAGTGTTTCTTTTGCAACTTCAGGGAAGTTTTCTGCAGAAGAAATAATACGAGCGATACTCCCAATTTCTTTTTTAGCTAAATGATTAAACTCATCATTCAATACATCACCAATAGCAAAGTCAGCTGTTTTCACCAAATCATTAATCATGCCTTGTAAACCAAGAGCACGTCCATCATCTGGAGAATAAATACGTGTAATTCCGTAATCCATCAGATCTTTGATCTCTTCTGGAAGAATTACACCACCACCGCCACCAAAAATTTTGATGTGAGTTGCACCTTTTTCTTGTAAAAGATCGTACATGTACTTAAAATACTCATTATGACCACCTTGGTATGAGGTAATAGCAATTGCGTTTACATCTTCTTGTATGGCACAGTGTACTACTTCTTCGACACTTCTATCATGGCCTAAGTGAATTACTTCAACCCCTGTTGATTGTATAATTCTACGCATAATATTAATAGCGGCATCATGGCCGTCAAATAGTGCTGCAGCAGTTACAATTCGTACTTTATGTTGAGGTTTGTAAGGTGTTATTTGTTCCATTCGTAATAAATCTTGTTATTTTCGAGTGCAATTTACGGAATTCTTAAAAAAGATTAAGATTCTTTAACTAATTTTAAAGAATTCATGAGTGTCTTTTAATGGTATGCTTTTTGTAGCTTAAGAAATAGCGATAAAAAAACGATATATTATGAAAACTGTAAAACTATTTATTTTAGTGCTTGTCTTTGGATTTACCTCTTGTAATACTGTGAAAGTTACTACAGATTATGATGCGAAAACGGACTTTACTTCTTATAAAACATTTGCATTTTATAAAAAAGGAATCGATAAAGCGAAGATCTCTGATTTAGATAAACAAAGAATATTGAGAGCTATAGCATCAGAAATGTTGACAAAAGGATATGTGAAGTCTAAGACCCCAGACTTATTAGTAAGTATTTTTACAAAATCTAGAAAAAGGGTACATGTTGAGACAAATGTTGGGTATCCAAATAATTTTTGGTATCCTTCCTATTATTATGGTCGTGATCGCATGCAAATTACAAAGCATACAGAAGGCACATTATTTATTGACTTCATCGATACCAAGAATAAAAAACTACTTTGGCAAGGAATCGGCTCTGGAGCTTTAAGCGCAAAAACAGGTCCGAAAAAAGAAGAAAATATTCAATTTTTTGTAAAAGAAATTTTGAATAAATTTCCGCCAGAGGTTAAAAAATAAATTAAAATTAAGAACGCCTATTTAGGGCGTTTTTTTATGTTAATTTTGTAAAATGTTTAAACCAAGAATAGAATTAGAGCCCGATGATTATTACCTAAATGAACAAGGCTATAAAGTGTTTACAGAAAAATACCATCTAAAGAGAGGGCATTGTTGTAAGAGTGGTTGCAAACATTGTCCCTATGGATATGATAAAAAAACGGATACGTTTAGTTAGTTTTATTTTTTTATCAATCAATTAAATATCCTATATTTATGATAAATACACATATAAATGTTTCGGTTAACTCAACTTTCACGATATAGAAAACACTTAGAAGAGCGCTATAATAAATTGGTGGAAAGATCTAATGATTACAAGTATATAGATGAGATTAAGAGTGATATAGCCGCTTATAAAGCCATGAAAATTTCAAGTAAACTGAATCAAGTAAACTATTTAAATAAAGAGTTTTCAAATATTATGTAGTGTCTTTTTTATATGCTTTCTCTTAGCTGTTTAAAATAATCAAATGCTTTTATCAATCTGCTTCCGTGCCAACTAAATAGTTCTCCGTCAACTAAAATTATTTTTGCCTGACGTGTCTGTCTTTCGAGTTCAAAAACGTGTTCTTCTTTAAAAGGATAGGGTTCTGAAGATAAAAGAACAAGATTAATGTCTCCTTCTAATTGTATTTCTCCAATGTCAACTTCTGGATATCTCTCTTTATTTTTATAGATGTTGTCGAGTTTATTCACCTCTAAAACATGGTTGATATACGTGTTTTTTGCTGCAACCATCCACGGGTTTCTCCAAATAAAATAAGCGACTTTTAAAACAGGTTTATCTTTTATAAAGGTCTTAAAGTTGTTGAATTTAAAATTAATTTTTCGAATTAAATCGCTCGCTTCTGTTTCTCTAAAAAAAAGAGTTCCATAAGACTCAATAAGTGCTATGGAGTCGTTTATTGTAAAGATTTCTGAAACATGAGTTAGTGCAATTTTCTGACATTCTTCAACAATCTCTTTTGTATTCTCTTCCTTGTTGCAAAGAATATGTGTGGGGTTTAAGCTCCTTATTTTTTCGAAATTGCAGTTTTTAGTTCCGCCAACGATGCTTTTAGCTTTCTTTAGATGCCCCGGATGAACGCAAAACTTTGTAATCCCAACAATAAATTCTTCTAATCCCAAATCGACTAACAATTCGGTTTGAGATGGGACTAAGGATATAATTCTCAAAAGAGTATTTTAGTTGTTTAAAATCACTTCCATTTCTTGCTGAAGCTCTGCTGCTTTATCTCTTGCTGAATTTGCAAAATTTTCATCATTAGATGCATAAATAATACCTCTAGAAGAATTGATTAACAAACCAATATTTTTAGACATTCCATATTTACATACCTCTTGTAAACTTCCTCCTTGAGCACCAACACCAGGGACTAATAAAAAACTATCAGGAATAATGCTTCGTATTTCTTTAAAATACTCCGCTTTTGTTGCTCCAACAACATACATTAAATTTTCAGCATTTTTCCAAGATTTAGAAGTTTCTAATACGTGTTTGTATACCTCTTTTCCTTCAATGTTTTTTGTTTGAAAATCAAAAGCGCCTTCGTTAGAAGTTAAGGCTAACATAATGGTATGTTTATTTTCAAAAGCTAAAAAAGGCTCAACAGAATCTTTACCCATATATGGAGCTACAGTAACAGAATCAAAAGCTAAATCTTCAAAAAAAGCTTTTGCATACATGCTAGAGGTATTTCCAATATCTCCACGTTTTGCATCAGCAATTGTAAAAATTTCTGGATAATTATTATTGATGTATTTAATGGTTTTTTCTAATGATTTCCACCCTTTAATCCCGTAAGCTTCATAAAAAGCAGTATTCGGTTTATAGGCAACACATAAATGATGTGTGGCGTCTATAATGGCTTTATTAAAAGAGAAAATAGGATCTTCTTCTTGTAATAAGTACGAAGGGATTTTAGTTAAATCGACATCCAAGCCAATACATAAAAATGATTTCTTTAGATGAATTTGCGCTGTTAGTTGTTTTGTCGTCATTTATGTGGTAATATAGTTGTGCAAATGTACTTATTTTTGATAGTTTATTAATAGTAGATTTGCAGTCAAATGATTATTCTTTTTTTTGTAAGAAGATCAAAGGTATTATGACCAACACTTTAAATTTAAAATAATGTTTACAAGGTTCCTTATTCTTTCTTTATTTATAACTGGCTGTACGGCTAAAGCACCAACTGAGTTTTCAGAGAAAGCATTGAATGATCGTTTTTATACCATTGAAAATAAAACGATACAATTAAAAGATATTTTAGAAGCTCGTAAAGGAGAGAAAGTGCTCATTAATGTTTGGGCTTCTTGGTGTAAAGACTGTCTTGTCTCTATTCCTAAAATGAAACAACTGCAAGCGGATAATCCGAATGTAACGTATGTTTTTATTTCTTCGGATAGAAATATGAACGCTTGGAAAAAGGCCTTAAAAAAGTATAAGATAAAAGGAGAGCACTATTTTATGAAGAGCGGAATGGATAGCGATTTTGGCGACTTCTTAAACTCAAATTGGATCCCGAGATACCTAGTAGTTAATGAAAACGGTTTCGTAGATTTATTTAAGGCAACCGAGATTACTGACAAGAGAATTGTGAACGCCTTAAAAAAATAACTTATTTTTGTAGCGATTAAAATTAGCTTAAATAATTTTTTAAGCAGTATCAACTAAATGTCAGAAAATGAGAAGCAAGATTGTAGCAGGTAACTGGAAAATGAATAATAATAGCAAGGAGACTAAAGAGCTTGTTAAAGGACTTAGAAAATCAATAAAAAGAGTACCCTTAAAGAATACTAGAGTTATTGTTGCTCCAACTTTTGTAAATCTTTCTACAGCTATAAAAAGAGCAAAAAAATCTAAGATAGAAGTGGTTGCTCAAAACATGCATCAATCTAAAAATGGCGCATTTACAGGAGAGATTTCTGCAGACATGCTTAAAAGTATCGGTGTTAAAACGGTGATTATAGGACATTCAGAAAGAAGATCTTTGTTTGGAGAAACGGATGAGATTCTTGCAGAAAAGGTGAATGCAGCGTTAGAAAATGAATTAGAAATTATTTTTTGCTTTGGAGAATTGTTAGAGGAAAGAAAAGCGGAAAATCATTTTAATGTTGTAAAAAGACAATTAGAAATAGGGTTGTTTCATTTAGAAGCTATTTCTTGGAACAATATTGTGTTGGCATACGAACCAGTATGGGCAATTGGCACAGGAGAAACTGCATCACCAGAACAAGCACAAGAAATGCATGCTTTTATTAGAAAATTATTACAAGAAAAATATACAACTGTTGTCGCTGATAATACTTCAATATTATATGGAGGTAGTGTAAAGCCATCAAATGCAGAAGAAATTTTTTCTAAGCCAGATGTTGATGGAGGTTTAATTGGTGGAGCTTCTTTGAAAGTCCAAGATTTTAAAGCAATTATAAAAGCAATTTAATTAATGGACAACATTTATATAGAATATGTTTTTAATGTTGAACCCAAAGAGCCTGGAACAGAAATTTTAATTGCTGAGTTGGGTGATGCTGGTTTTGAGAGTTTTGTGGAGGATGATAATGGGGTAACTGCGTACGTTCAAAAAGAAGAATGGCATGCCGAAATTTTATCAAATATTTCAATTTTAACTTCTGATGAGTTTGCGATCAGTTTTTCTAAAAAAGAGATTGAGCAGACAAACTGGAATAGTGAATGGGAAAAGAATTTTGAGGCAATTCAGGTTGATGATTTAGTGAGTATTAGAGCCCCTTTTCACGAGAATCCAAATCTAGAGTATGATATTGTGATAGAGCCAAAAATGAGTTTTGGAACCGGACATCATGAAACTACTCATATGATGATTCAGCACTTGGTTACGCTAGATTTAGAAAATAAGTCAACCTTAGATATGGGTTGTGGAACAGGAATTTTAGCGATTTTTGCTGAAATGAAAGGAGCAAAGCCATTAGATGGAATTGATATTGATAATTGGTGTTATTTAAACTCGATAGAGAACGCAGAAAGAAATAATTGTAAACATATTTCTTTCTATGAAGGAGATGCTAGTTTGCTTACCGATCAAAAATACGATGTACTAATTGCAAACATAAATAGAAACATTTTATTAAACGATATGGTAACATACACGAAGTGTTTAAATGAAAATGGCATCTTATTATTGAGCGGTTTTTACAAAGAAGATATTGCAATAATAGACAACGAAGTTTCGAGCTACGGGCTAACACTTCAAAATACGTTAGAAAGAAATAATTGGGTTTCTTTAAAATATTTAAAAGGTTAATAGTATATTTATGACAATAATGAGTACAAAAGAAAAAATACAAGAAGAAGTTGATGTTCTAGAACAAGAAGTAAATCAACATGAGATTATTTTGCACAATGATGATGTAAATAGTTTTGACTTTGTTATTGATTCTTTAATAGATGTTTGTGAACACACATTAGAGCAAGCAGAGCAATGTACAATATTAGTACATTATAAAGGAAAGTGTACCGTTAAAACAGGTGAGTTAAAAGAGTTAAAATCTCGATGCTCAAAATTATTATCATTAGGTTTATCAGCAGAATTAGTATAATATGACAAACGTATTTTTATATTACAATTTCACACCGTTTTTAAAAGATGAATCTGATTCTTTTTCAGGAAACGATATTTGTTTTAGTGAGTTAGATTCAGAGCATTTTATGATTTTTGAAAAAAATGGAGAAAGCTATAATCTGTATGTTTCAAAATATGAATCAAAAAATGATATTGGGAAAAGCAACCCTGTAATTCTTGAAATGTTAGTAGAGAATTACGATAAAAGCATACCAGAACATCGCGTTGCAATTAGAAGATATTTTGAGTAATATTTTATAGACACAACAAAGCAGAAATTCCACCTTCCTTTGATGTAAAGAAACACAAAGGTTTAATCTCTCTAATGATTTAGTTTTAAATATTCTACACATCTATATTCTTTGATGAAGAAAAAACATTTCAATTAACTGATTCATATCCTAAATAATCAATATTTATTTCGTGTTTAATCCCTTAACTTCTATGCGTCGTAAGTAAGGTAACTGCATTTGTAGATCAATAAATGGTGCACTTTTATTCATTAGGCACCCCTCTATTAATATTTTTTTTAATTTTAACAGGTTGTTTGTCATAGCGTAAGGTAGTTCGTCACAAAACTAAAAATTAACTAAAAATTAGTTTTATTTTTGAGTCAGATATTAAGTATAGGACTTAGAAAAGGTTATAAGTACTATAATGAAAACATCTATTGTCAAACAAAAAAATCATATTATAAATAAAAATACCATACCTTTAAAGAAAAATTCGCTTTTCTTATTACTAAACCATACGTTAGACTTAACAGTGACGTTTTTATAAGAAAAATTAAAAATCCAATTAATTATGAAGAAAAAAATACTTTTTTCAGTACTCTCAGCTTTTATATTTACTGCATCAATCTTTTCGCAAGATGTAACAGCACCCGTAATTACATCAGAAGTTACAGGAATAAATCTTACTGAGAATTCAGGAGCGTCTCAAACTATTTATACTATCACCGCTACGGACGCCGTCGGTGTTACTGGTTATGCGATTGGAGGCACAGATGCTTCTTTATTAAGTGTAAATTCCACTGGGGTTGTTCTTTTAACGGCAAATCCAGATTTTGAAACTAAACCTAGTTATAGCTTTACAGTAACTGCGAGTGATGCTGCCTCAAACACAAGTGTTGCTTCTACGGTAACATTTTCAATTA
>Ga0308011_10000007_pt1 | contig 151391 bp, 124 predicted proteins | sample Neamet177_FD_203144 | JGI IMG/M metagenome (GOLD analysis project Ga0308011, IMG submission 203144) | Marine microbial communities from water near the shore, Antarctic Ocean - #177 | ecosystem: Environmental > Aquatic > Marine > Unclassified | place: Southern Ocean | collected 2014-07-25 | reverse complement strand
CTGCGTTTGGACTGCACCAGCCACACCGACAGTACACAGGTCAGAATTACTTGCGCTAATCTGAGGTGATATGGCTGATGGTGGTGGACTATTAATAGTTGTATCCATTTTACCATCAGATATTACTTTAGTCTCAGTCTTGATTGTCTCATCGGCAAACGCAAAACTACCACTCAATAAAAATAATGCTATTAAAAATAAACGTGTCATTTATTTACCAAGGTTTTCCATTTAAAGATATTGGGCTCGCAAGTTCAGCTATCTTAGTATCGTTTGCCGCTTCAGTATCAGCTTTAGTTACTTGTTCGTGTACCCAAGATAATACGTTTGCTTCTGTTAGATCAGCGTAAGCAATATAATCTGCATCTGATGGCACACCTGTATGTAACGTTGCACCATAGGCTGATGCAGTGTTTGTTCCATCTGTGCTTTCGCAACGCCAGTGAGCTGTTGTTACTGAGTTGTCAGATGTGTTTCGCTCTAAGTCAGAGATAGACCATATGTGTGTTGTTGGCATATTATTTATCCTTATTATGGTTTAGTAGGCCACGTTATTGTATTGGGAAACCCAGATTGTGTTGGTAAATCTAGCAATGCAGTTCTATAGTTACCCCAAGCAGTTCGTTGAGCATCTGTAAGTGCCGCCCAACGTAGTGCATTACCAGCTATTGCGTCTACCTCTTCGACTAACCTTTGATTACGTTCACCCCTTATATCTGCCGATAGTTCTGCATCTAACTCTGCTTGAGTAGGTGCAACATAAGCATCATAATCTGAACCAATAAGTTCGAGCAATACACTGTTGTCTACAGTCATATCTGTGTCATCAGGCATTAAACCATATGGTATCCAACCAAACTCTGGGTGATTAATTTCTAATTGAAATGAATTATTCGCTGCACTTAGAGATTGTGCGTTACGCACTTCTGTTATTGTTACTTGTGGCATAAGCGCCTCCTTTTATTGCAATTATTTATCAAGATATTCTGCACCACAGTGTCCCAGGCTTGTCATTGACGTTGTTGTGTCTAACATTACCACCCATGTTTCTCCAAGTGCCTGATAAACCTTGTGTTGTAATTTGTTGGTTGTGATACTCTCGGTTTGGTATCAATCTAAATCCATGTGTGTTACCTTGAGCAATAGTGTTGCCTGCAATAGTAGCCCCTCTAGCTATTGTTACATTAGCTTGAAAGCTAGTAGTACAACCAATAGTATAAGTACCCACATCGCCACGAGTTGTACTGCCGCCAACACCTGTTAGGTTAGCGCCACTACCTGCAAATGCAGTTGCGGTTACTGTACCTGTGACTGTTACGCCTGCACTAGTTGTTTCAACCTTCTTTGCATTATTGTGATATAGCTCTGCTGCACCATCTACAATGAATTTTGCCATAAACTCAGAATCGCTTTTTGTAATGCGAACATCCGTCCCATTTGTATCAAGTCGTAATTGACCAGTACCTTGTTCTTGTATGTAACTATTTTGCCCATCATGGTAAATCTGTAGGTCAGCAGAAGCGCCTAGTTTTATTGCTTTTCCATCGCCAAGATAAATGCTGGTGTTGAAATGAGCCGACCCAGCATCAGACATATCAAGGGTGAGAGCTGTTATAGCTGAACCGCCATCGTTGCCTCTAAAGACTATGTCTTTATCTTGTAATCCTGCCTTTATATGAAAATGTCCGCCATTGTTTTCGAACACACCAACAACATTACCAGCGTCTGCAAAATTAATAAAACCACCATCAGCATCAAGAGTAATATTTGCTCCTGAAGATATAGATAATGCGCTACCAGAATTACCAATCTTACCTATTTCACTTGTATCTGAGTAAAAAATAGCATGTGCGCCATCATTTTGTTTACGAGTTATTACCAGAGGGTGAGTGCTAGTAGCAGTAGCATATATTTGACCAGAATTGTATAAAACTGTCCCTGCAGTCTGTTGGGCAGTAGCAGTCTTACCCACCAACACGTTGCCTGACGTGTCGATGCGCATACGTTCTGTACCGCCCGTGCTGCCCGATCCACCATAAAGAGGGGCATTTGCCGCTAAGCTTGTTGAGAAGGACATTACTCCTGCAGAAGCAACGTTAAGGTTTCCGTTGTCGTTGCCTAGTCCTGCGTTACCCCCATTACTTCCTCCATTTCCTGCATCAACTAATCGTATTCCTGCCGCATCACTATTTTGAAAAATTGCAACATCATAATCATTTCCTGAAGATATTGCTCCACCACTTGAAACGTGTAATTTTCGTTTAGCGTCATTTGTTCCAATACCTACCTCACCTGAATCATTGATGCGCATACGTTCTTCAATAGCCGCACCAGCCTCTTCAGTTTGGAAAACTAAATCTGCCCCTGTCGCCGCTGTTGATTCACCACGTATCATCGCTAAAGATTGGTCATCGGAATTGCCGAAATTTACTTGACCTAAGTTTTTACTTGCCGCAGGGGTGTCTGTACCCTTTAAGAATAATTGGCCACCGCCTTCATTGTGTGTGCCTTGGGCTGTTATTGATGCGTCAGTATTGAAAATAGCCGAACCCTTATTAGACATATCAAGGGTGAGGGCTGTTATAGCTGAGCTACCATCTTTGCCTACAAATAAAATATCTTCGTCACTTGCTTCACTGTGAATTTGTAAGTCACCATTATTTCTTTTTATACTACCATAATGTGTACCATTTTGTTTAAGAAAAATATCCCCACCGCCTGCATCAAGGGTAATATTCCCTGCTACGTCTAGCGTAAAATCGCTGCCGTGTGCAATATTGCCTGTCATAGTACCACCAGATTTTGGTAAAGCATTAGTAGCCAATACTCCATCAGCAGCTACATCTCGCCCATCAAACGTACTATTAGTTGTGATAGCACCTGTCATTACTCCGCCAGTTTTTAGCAAAGCACCACTTATTGAGGCGTAAGCCGCGACCCAATTAGAACCTTCGTACACTTTCATCGTGTTGTCAGAAGTATTAAAATATAATGCACCAGCAACTAATGAGTTTCCGTCATTGTCCACTGATGGGTTTGATGACTTCGTTCCTAAGTATCTGTCGTCGAATGAATCTAATGCCGCGAGTGCCGCATCTTTAGCCGCTGTTGCCGCTGTTACAGAACTTGACATAGAAGATGCACTACTCGCAGCTTCACTAGCTTTTGTTGTAGCTATCGCTGCTTTGTCTGTAGCTATGATGGCTTTAGCAGTTGCAATGTCTGCCTTTGCTGTAGCTGTATTTGCTCTTGTAGTAGCTGTAGATGCACTAGAAGACGAATTGCTTGCTGCAGTTTCAGAAGAGTTCTTGGCGGCGACAGAAGCATTTTGAGCAGTAACTGAAGAATCCTTGGCAGCTACTGAAGCGTTCTTGGCAACTACTGAAGCATCCTTCGCGGCAACAGAAGCATCCTTGGCGGTAACGGAAGCATCCCTAGCAGCGACAGAAGCATTTTGGGCGGTAACAGCGTTTGCCTTTGCAGTGTCCGTAGCATTTTTATTACTCAAAGAAGACGAGGCTGATGAAGAAGCTTCTGATGCTTTAGTAGTAGCTGTAGATGCGCTTGCAGTTGCCGCGTTTGCCCTTGTAAGAGCTGTAGATGCACTAGATGCTGCATTAGTTTCAGCAGTTTCAGCATTTGTTTCTGCTGTCTCAGCGTTAGTTTTTGCAGTAGCTGCTAGTGCCGACTTGTCAGTTGCTATTGTGGCCTTAGCAGTCGCTGTAGTTGCAGAAGAAGCAGCCGAAGTAGCAGAAGCAGCAGCTTCATTAGCTTTTGTAGTTGTAGTAGAGAGTGCTGTAACCGCTGTATTCACCGCTGATATTGAGGGGCCAGCTTCTACGTTGCCAGTTGATGCGTTAAAAGCTAAGATTTTATCTTTGCGATCTGCAGTAAGCAACATGCTTGGAGCAACTTCAAAATCATTAAGTTGAATTGTGCGAGAAAGACGATCATCCATATCGGAAATTTGTGCAACAAGAGTATCAAGCTGCAAATTTAAAGCCGTTCTATTAATATCTCCACTTGTAGCAAAGTCGGTAACTCTTGAAAGCTTTACATCGCGCACAATAATAACTGTACTGCCACCAGTAGCTCCAGTAATTAATTGTGTTCCACCAGTTGTATTAAATGTAAGAGTACCAACCGCACCATTGCCACCTGAGAGTGTGTAGTTTGAACCTAGCGTCTTTTTAATACCATCAACATAAATAGTAACGTCTTCATCGTCAAAAAACTCAAAAGGAACAGCAAATACTTTTTGAACTACGCCTTGACCTACAGTGTAAGCAACTCTTGGAACGTTTGTCGATAATAATATAGTCATAAATCACCTCTTTTTTTTTGTTTTCGCAGTAAACTTATTAAAAATCAACGCACAAAATCATGCGTGCAGTTTAAGGTTTATTTGGCAATTGACCAGCTAAATCTATAGCCCCTTGCTTTAAACCATCTCCAAGTAAAAGGGTTTTTGTAAGCGGTAACATTCGTGCTATAGTTTGCGCTCCAGTACCAACATCACCACCCAACATTTCTTTAACTCCACTTATTACTTCATACGACCAGTCAGCTGGAGCGCCAAGAATGGAAATTCCAGCCGCAAAAGGATCAACTTCACCAATATACTTAGGTTTTATTGGCATGTTCTCTGGGTTTGCTGCACCTGTTTCAGCAAGAAAACTTAAAGTTCTATAAGCCATATCACTGTGAATAGCTGCAAGACCTGAGAAATCAAAAGATCTCATAACCTTATCATCAAAATCCATTTCATCCCAAGCCCAGTCTGGTGTGCGGAATTTAACAATTGAATAGCCAAGACCCATAGCTACAGCCATATGAGCTGCTCTATTTCTAACTGCTCCAGCCGCATGGTTGCCTGTTATCTTACTTAAAGCTCCAAAAGAATAACTATAAAAAGTAAATGGCAGTGCAAGCAAACCACTTTCGATTCTAACATAACCTTTAACGCGTGAATCTTTAGGCAGATTTTTGTAAAATGGTAGAGACCTAGCAAAAGCTTCTGGTATGTATGCAACGCCATCCATAGTTATAGGTTTATCTGCTGGAGTACCCATAATAACTCTGTTCATAACGCCAGAATTAAGAGCGTTTCTAAAAGCAATCACAGCTTCATCATCAACCCAAGCTTCTGTATTTGGCAAAAACAAATTGCCCTGACTTTTTTCGTAAGGAGTTTTAGATATTCTCTTAGCTAAATCTGGCGTAATATTATATTGAGCTAAAAATGTTTTTTCAAATGGAGTGGCTTGTCCTTTTGTTAAATTTATTGAAGCATCAATAATCGTATGGCCTCGCAACAAACCATCCATAGCTTTAATTGTAACAGTTATTGGCGCTAAACCATTTAATGTATAGAAAGCATTATTTAATTTATCAGGTAACGATTTAGTAAAAACATCGTTAGTTAAACTTTCCATATATTTTAAATGTGTAATTCCACGAACAATTTCTAAAGCTTCACCAGCTAAATTTAATTCATGCTTAGACATCTTTAATGATAAATCGTCCATTAAACCTAAAAGACCAGAACCAACAGCTCTTAACTCGTGATCCATAACTAATGAAGCTGCGTCACCAACAGCCGCAACGCCAGAACTACCTAAAAATGTCCAGTTTGTAGCTGTCCGCAAAAAGTTGGCAACCTTAGTATCTATTGCATCAGGGCGCTTTAATGTTGTGCCAACTACTCTATCATAACTGTGAACAAAGTTTTTAATGTATTTATTTATTGTTCTTGTTGGAACTTTTTCTTTAACCATACGCTCTCGAATATAATCTATCCTAGCTTCAAGAGTCATTAGCTTACCATCTTTGGGGTTTCTAAACCTTTTATGGTACTCAATTTTGGGAGCAACTTTATTTGTATATGCAATCATTAATTCTTTAATGTCAGTAACTATATAATCTTTTACTTTAGAATTATTAATACTTAATCGCCTGGAGACTAAAGGCCCACTCTTGCCAAACCCAGTAAAGATAGCATCAATAGCATCGTCATCAGTTTCACCTAAGATAGTTTCTATTGTTTCATTAGCTCGTCGCTCAAGGGATGCTGGATCAATTGCAAATGTTTTAACTTTAAATAAACCATCATCACCTTTAAGAGTAACCTCTGGATTTTCTTTAAAATGATCCATTAATATTTTTTTAAATCCATCTCGATCACTATGTATTTTACGTCTATTAAACAATCTAGGTAAATAATTGGTAGCAGATTTTTTCCCACCACCTTTATTAATTACGTCTAAAGCGTTTTCAATACGCAATTTAGTTTCGTTCATAGCTTTACCTATATCTTGTAAAGCTCCACCCATTCGAGGTGTTAAATCTAAATCTTTATTTAAAGCAGCAAGATCATCTATGTTTTTTGCAGTTCTAATTAACTCAAATTTTGCAGCTATAGTTGCATTATCTTTTTTAGCTTGAGCTAATTCAGTTTCTAATCTTTTCTTAAAATCTATTTGTTTTTTAGTTAAACCCCTAGATGAAGAAGCTTTAATTAATGGAACTAACTTAGCCTCAGTTGTTTTAATTTTAGTTAGATTCTTTTTTTCCCAACTCTTCATCCATTTTTTATTCGCATCAATAATACTTCGAACTACACTTTGAAGCTCCATTTGTTTGCCAACAGTTTTAAGATAGGTGTCTTCCATTATATCTCTAGCATTAATTAAACCTTCGTCTTCCAATTCTTTGCCATATTTTTCAAAGAAAGTACGAGCAGATTGAACCGAAGATGCTTCTTCGGGTGTCATTTTCTCATAGGGTATATCATCTGCCATTAATCTGCCGACATGATTGTACCATTGATCTGGAGCAAAACTTGTCATTCCAAGCTTAGAACGTATTTTTTCATAGAAAGCACCAACAGGAACATTCATAAACTCAGCGTTTCCGCGAGAGTTTAATTTCCTATGATCTTCATTTATTTTGTTTAAAGCTACATACCAATCACCTTGTCTGCGTGCAGCATTAGTATAAACAGGAGTGCCTATGCTTCTACCTAATTGATGTAGAGCTAACGGCATACCATTATCCCCAGCTAAACCTAACATATCCTCAACAGCCCAATCAGGTAAAAGTTTATCATTTACAGTAACCTTAACTGGACTTGGTAAAAATTTTGTAAACCAAGAATTATTAAACCATTGTCCACTATAAGATAAATCTTCACCACGTTTTATTGGCTTGTCAGTAATGCTATTAAGATAAGTTTTATAACCTTCGTGAAATACAGCTACCCTTTTATTGCTAGCCGCTGGTCTAATAAGAGCTTTACCAAGTCCATATCCAAAAGCAGAACTAACAGTTATAGTAGCGGTTGTTAATAAAGCTGCATTGCCTAGAGTAGTATTTACATCTTCCCCAAAACTTAAATCTGTTAATGCTTTAGATAAATTTAAACTTCCATCAAGTACGGCAGTGTCTAAAGCTGTAATTTTAGCAAGATTACCAGCAGTTAAACTTTTTCTAGGCCCCATTAAGCTATGTGCTTGTTTTATTTTATTAGCTGCAGCAATTTTACTTGCAGAATTAGTAGATGTTCTAGCTAAAAGATACCCCAAAGATTTAGTAGCCGCAAAACCAGCGTAAGGAATTACTATAGAAGCATAAACAAGTGGGTCACTTGCAAACAAATTAAGACCAGTTGATCTGTCAAGAATGCTTCTTGTTCTATCTCTTTTTTCAAGGAACTCGTTTGCAGCTAAAAAGTTTTCTTGGCTTCCAATTCCAAAAGTACGAAGATATTGTGCTGACTCACCCGATATACCATTCTCTTCTATAAAATCTTCTACACGGCTAATAGCGTTTGGATCATAAGGGCCTTTGCTTAGGAACACTTGATTTTGAGCTATGATTGGATCAATGTATTTGTTGAAATTTGCATTAGCAGTTTCGCCAAATGTAGCTGGAGCCTGATCTATTGGGCCTTTTGGCTTTTCGTCAAATGGTTTTGGTTCTGGTACTATTATTTCCATTATTCAACCAAATCCTTTTCATTGTAAGCTTTTCGTTTTGCTCTAAACACTTCAAGAACTCTAGCGTTACTTCCAAGCCCTGTTCTTATACCAGAAAATCTAAATTGTTCAGCTGCGTTTGACATAAAATGTTTTTCTGTAAAGTGTGGAAGAGTTGCTAAGTATTGAATTTCTGCAGTTACTTGTTCAGCTTTAGTACCACCGCGACTCTTTGATTGCTGAAAATTAACAAGAGCAGCCAAAGTTATATTAGACACGTCTTTAGGTTTAGTCATGTATTGAGGCATACCATCTATTGTAAAAGGTTCAAAGCCTCCGTTTTCAGATGGGATTCCAATAAGCCACTGAGGCTTACCCTCGTCAAAAGATGCTACATCTGGTTGAAAAATAACGTTAAAGTTTAATGCTCTGCCACCATCAATAATTCTTTGGTTATCATTCATATTAACTAAATTTTGATAACCACCAGTTATTTTATCTTTAACTCCAAGCATACCATCCCAAAAATTAAAGCCAAAGCTTTGACCAGCAGCCCTTATAAAAGCATCGGCAGCAGTACCACCTCTTAAATAATTTGCATATTTATTATCTGGATGTAGAGCTAATTTATTAGTAAAAAAGTTTCGAGCAGCTAATATTTCTTTAGTAGTCAGATAACCTTGAATAGCAAAAACAGTTGAGTCTCCAATATTTGGACCAAATACGTTTGGGTCTTTTATCATATTTTTAGTAAAACTAGAGATTGTTTCAGTTATTACTTCTTTAGTTATAGTAATTCCTCTAGCTTTTTTTATCTTAATAACAGATAATATTTGTTCTGAATACTGAGGGCTAGCCCTGACCTCTTTAAGAATATCTTTAAGAACGCCCTGCCTTTTACCTGTTACATCAAAAAGTACATCTTTGCTTAAATCACCAGAATAATTTCTAAGTTCTATTAATATACTTGCAGGACTTCTACCTTCTGATCTACCAATATAACTGGCAGCAGAATATCTTGCGTAATCTTCTTGAGTCATAGACGCTCTAAGTAAATCTAAAGGCAAATCTCTTTGATCTGAACCAGTAACTTTTAAATTTGTGTATTGCTCCCAAATATTCATAGCTGCTTCAATATCAAGTTCACTAGAGCTTGTTAAGGAAGAGCTTAAAACATCTAAAACTTGAGGTACTAAAATTCCTTGCTCCATTAGTTTATTAACTTCTGGAAATAACATTATATTGCTAGCAGATAAAACTTCGTTAGCTAAATATTGGTCTATATACTTTTTAATATTCTCAGGACTTTGTCCTATGCCATTATTAAATCCAATTCCAGATTCTAAATTTGTATTAGCTTCAATCGTTAGTTTAGTTTGGTTTTTAATAGAAAGAATTTCTTGATTTAATGCGCTACTTACAACAGTTCGGCTTTCATCAAATGCTGGACGAAGCATATTGTATTTATCTTTTTGTGCTTGCGTTGTTAAACTTATATTATTTCCAGTAACAAGCGCATCAAGAACAGCAGTTAATTCGTCAGCTGATTCAAGTAAAATATCTCTAGCTTTTAGTAACGAAATTTTAGTATAGTGTTCTCCAATTTCATTTGTAAGTGAAATTTTAGTAGCACTAGAAAGAGACGAATCGTTAATCTTTTTGCGTAATTCTTTATAATCTTTTGTTAAATCTGTACTAGCACTAAAAGCAAGGGCTTGTGATCTTAATGCATTTTCTGCCTTTTTAATATCTACGCCTTCCAGTCTGGCTTTCGCTGATCTTTTATCATTTAGCTTTTGCGATAAAGTTTTTCGCTCTTCCATAGTTAAACTTTTTAATTCGGATATTATTTTTTTATCTTTAACATTATTAATTGAACCAAATGCTGAACTAGAATCTAATAAATCTACCACTAATTCATCAAGGCGGTTACTGCTGCCAGATGTAATAAAGTCTAATTTCTTTTCTAGTAAATTAGCGTATAGTTCAGTTTTGACTTGGTATCTTAATTTAGGGTCTGCTATTGAACTAGTTGCCATATTTATAGTATTAAAACTTGGACTAAGCGCAATCTGAGGCGTAAGTTTTGATACAAGAGTAGCGGTATTATCTTGTTGAACATTACTTGCTGCTTCTTGGGAAGCCTTTAAAGAAGATCGAAGAGTATCTTTACCCCTAGCTATAGAAGCAACAGACACCAATTCATTTAAATTTCCAATTCCTGTGTCATTGGATAATGTCATTAACACATTAGGGTTATCAATTCCCATCATTAATAAATTTTGGTTTGCTTCAGTCATGTTTGAGTATATTTGTGCTAAAGAATTATTAGAAGATAAAGCTCTATATCCATCAAGCGTATCTAATGCGGAGTTATATTGTGAGGGTGTGATAGCACCTGTCTTAAAAAGATCAGAAGCTCTTATGTACTCTATACCTATATCTTCCTCAATTTTTTTGTGATCTATTCCTAATGCAATTTGTTGTGCTATATTTCTGCCAGCATGAATTGATGCAACAATTTGTTGCCTTTCAATCGCTGCTTTAGTTTCTTCAATTTCTTTTGCTTTAAGTGATTCGTATGTTTTGTGGACATAGTTAGTACCTTTTTCAGTAATATATCTGCTATAATAAGTATTCTCTCCAGCTGCATTATACATATTATTAACATGCTTACTCATATCATCACGATATTGGCTCGCACTTTTAGAACTAGAAGCAATACTTGCTCCCATTGCTGTAAGTTCAGAATTAACTGACTCTTCAAATCTTCTATTAATCATGCTTTGATAAGCAGCAGCGGCAAATTCTCCAAACTCTGCTGGTGGAGTATAAGCCTCAGGTTCATTAGTAAGAGGATTTATAGTTGAAATTTGTTTACTAGATTGAGCTAAAGCAGTTTCCTCACCAACAGTGCGAGCATTATTAGCTGCTGCCTCAAAAGCTCTAGCAGTTAGTTGGTCAGCTTGCTGGCTGATTTGTTCCCACATTTCTGCTTCACCAGTGTTTATCCTACGCACACCAACTGGCTTATTAAAGACTTGAGTTTTCTGTCTAATTACAGCCATTTATCTTGTCCCTCCATTTGCAGCAGTTTTTGAAGCATCAGAAAAAGTATTAAAGATTGTTCCAGTAGCTTTAAGTAAAGAAGCACGTCTAGCAACTCTACCGCCACGGCGAAGAGCCATGGCTTCTCTTGTTCTGGCACTAGCCTCAGCTCGTCTTTGATTATCAAGTCTGCCAAGATCAGTCGCAGCAATTTCTTTTTGTTTATTTAAGAAAGCCTCAACAGACCTATCAGAACCAATATCCCTACCAACAGAAAACATAGCTATGTTAGCCTCTGTTGCTGAATCAAACTCGGCCCTACGAGCTGCAGCCTGTTGCATTGCAAAGACTTCGCCCTGTTCTCTCTCGGTTTCGGTATTAAACGCATCCATGTTGGCTGCATCTTGTCTTGCTCTACCAGCTTCCTTGCTAGCTTTCGCTGACATAAAACCAGATAATAATTGAAAAATCATTTGCACTATAAAATTAACTCCGAAATAAGACCATTAACTTGCATAGGCATTGGATCAACTTGCTCAACAGTTACTTGAGGATTTCTATTGTATCCGAGAAGCCTAACCTCTTTGTTTCCACTAAATCCATTTAAGTTTGAAATTGCTCTATTATTTACTTTAACCGAAGTAGCATCTTTAAGACTTAAAACAACTGTCCCAATGCCGCGTATGTCACCTGTTACTGGCCCATTGCCAACCACAGTGTCTATAGGATTAGTAATAATTTTAGCTGTAAACTTTTTGCCAACATAGAAATGAGTATGACCGCTATGTGCAGTCATAGTAATGTTACCACTACTAACAGTAAACTCGCCTAGAGAAGCAAATACTCCGCTAGTTGAGTTATATCCAATTACATCTACAGTGCCTGTAGTATAGGCGCTACTGACGCTTACAGTCCCATTGCCGTAAGCTACATAAATATAATTATCTAAACCAATATCACCTACAAATTCACACAATGTATAGATATTGTTTGTGTCTTTAATGTAAGAAAACAACCTATCTCCAATTGCCACAACAGATTTAAAGTCGCATTGAGATGTAACCCTAGTCCAAGCTGCACGTTTCTCAGCTCTACTAGAACTAAACAAAGCCATATTCCCATTATTCATAACTAAAGCTGCATAAGATTCTTGAGTGCTAAAACCAGAATGAACAACAGCCATATCAACTGGTGTTTCTATTAAGTGAGTAGCTACTGTTGAAACCGCAGTAGATATATAAGCATCTTCTGCATCAGAATAAATGTACTCGCGTATTGCTCTACCACCTTTTTCAACAAAAACAGTAGCACCATCAATAGATGTAGGCAAAACAAACTCAGTACCAAATGGTGTTTGTTTTCTTATTTGAGCATTAGTTGGTGTAATTGCTTGGTTTAAAAAAGTAGGTACATACAGCTCATCTGACAATGTAAATACTTGTAGGTCACGATTCGACCTCATATACCTAATTTCATTAACATCACCAGTCGCAGCAACTAAATTAATTGCATCAGTATCCTCGGCATCCCCAACATTAAAGTCAAAGAACTCTCCAAGACTGGACATCCAAATTGTATCAGGCTCTGCAATAGTACCACCAAAACATAATCTGTTTTCATGGAAGGTAACTGCAGCTGGATAGCCTCGCAAAGCAGAAAAAGATTGTTCATCCCATATATGAGTAGCAGCTCCAGTAGTCACTTTAACAAAACCGCCTCCATCTTCGGCTGATGTTGCATTAGAACCACCAGTAATTGTATATGTATTCAAATCTAATACATCTCCAATAGTCCTTGAGCCATTTATATTGGTAGCAACTATACCCCCAACAGCAACAGCATCAGAAAAAGCAATAGATTCACCGCCAGCAAAACCATGTTCTATTTGCGTGACCTCAATAATAGCGCTTCCGTTTCTTGTTCTTAATGGATTTAAAATGCTTAAACGCACATCTAAAGTATCAATAATATTACCAGTCGCGCTAGTAGAACTAGCTACAGCAGTTATCAAAATTTCATTTCCACCATAGCGCAGAACTGTATTGACGTGTTTACCTGTAGTATCAAAATAAGCTGCACTTGTAGTTAATGTTCTGCCATTTCCAGAAGTATTATTTACTGCAAGTGTTGTGCTTGTAGCATGAAACTTGCTGTATGGCTGGTGAGTATTGTGACCATCAAAGCTTTCATCAAAGCTATATGTACTTAATTCAAAAGCTGTAAGACTTGTTCTTGATAACATACGAGGCGCAAACAGAGGGTGGGATATAAACATAACATCGCCATACTGTGCTGTATTAAGTTGCCGTATGTAATCTGCGTCAAAAGGTAAAGAAGCAGAAGCTGTATCAGCAGTTATAGTTGATACAAGACTTACTGTTCCATTTGTTAAAAGCCTATAACAAAGAATGTAAGCTTCACCAATTGCAATTATATATTTTTCGTTATCATCAAATATAAATGGAGCTAAGTATACGTCTTTATTTGTTTGACCATTAGCTGCATGAAACTTTAAACCATGCCGCTTCTTAACAGCGCCTTCGGGCAAGACAATCATATTCTCTAAACTCTGAGCAGACGCTGAATAAATAGGACTATCAGTCCTCATTATAGTGCTTTCGCTAATCTCACCAAATTGAAAGCTATTTTGTGGAATCCTTACTTTCTGCATTAGCTACGCCTCTGTGCTATAAACCTTGTTGTCTGTAGTTTTCGAGTAGTCTGTTGCTGTGAATCAAGTCTGCGAGCTTTTATCATTTGGCGCTCCGCCTGTTGATCCATCATCTGTGCTAAATTAGCGTCTCTTGCAATAGAAATTGCCAACATTGAAGCAACTTGAAACTCTACTGCCAACGTAAAGTATGGAGGCCAGTGCGCTTCTGCTGCTCTGTAAATGTAATCAGCAATAACAACATCATTAGTATCTATGTCTCCATAGATTTTATCCCCATATGTATCATACTGTATGGGGTGATCGCCTACTGTAACTGCGCTAAGCATAAGAAGGTCAGATGGCATTTGATATGCTGCATCAAATCTTCCTGTAGGCGCAGAAACTAAACGATTTAAAACTTGTTGGTTGGTGGCAAATCGCCAACGACTGCTAGTCAAAGACGATCTTGCAATGTCTTCGTATAGAGCATCGACGACATCAGCCTCAGCTGTACCCTCGTCAAAGGCTGAAATAGGAGAACCGCCCATTAGGACGGAGGCGCGTGAACATACTTTTATTGGTGTATTTGCTGGCATCTAATCAACCTATCTATAGAAATGAAAGGGGGCCGAAGCCCCCTTCCTTATTAATCTCCGTCAGTTTCTACAATGGCAGTGCCATTAGAAATGTCTACAACTCCTGCTGATGTATTTGTAAGTACATTTGCAAGATTTGTTGTCGGAGTGTTACTGTCTACAACGATAATAACGTCACGAATATTCATCATGGAAGAAGCACCATTAAAATATCCAGCCGAATTTACAGTCGCAATTGAATCTGCTGATGTGTAGTGCCATAAAGACACTCCAGAAGCACCAGCCATGCGAGTTAAGTTTGCTGCATTAAAAGCCATTTTTTTACTCCAGTTTAATTGTTGTCAAGAACTTCGTAAACACCATTAGCATCAATAACAATTGATCCCATTGACATCATTGAAGTCGCTAAGTGAGATACCTTCTCAGCTACATAATTTACTTCAGTGCTAACATCGGCATTGATTCCGATACCAACCGCTGATGTATGGTAAGCAAAGTTTTTACCAGCAGCTACGGCAGACGTTGAGAAAATCTTGAAACCCAAGAACTCTTTCATTGTCATACCACCAGCAAACGGAAGGTTTTGAGGCCCAACGTAATCTGATGAAGCAAACTCATTAATTGAAAACAAGTCAGTGTAACCAGCAGGGGACATAGCAAGGTAGCGTTGTCCATCTTCTGGAACATCTGCAGTACCCATTGTTTCAAATAATGAAAGCAAGTCAGCTTTTTCAAGAGCAGAATTTGTGTCATGTATTTGTGTGCTACTTGCACCAGCATCTAATGCCGCTGTAATTAGCTCATCTGTTTTACGGCCTAATGCGGCAGCAGCAGATTGAGCAACAACTTGACGCTCATTGATGTTAGTCTTCAATTCGTCTAACTTATCAATGTACTCTGCAGCGTAGTAGTCAGCCATTGTGACTTCTACATTAGTGTGCGCTAGCTCCATCGGCGTAACGTTACCATTACGTGATTTAGTTGACGCAGTACCAGTACCGATTTTTTGGAATCGTGCTACTGATGCAGATACGTTTGTTGAACGGATTGTGTTTCGAAGCTTAGAACCCATACGCTGATAAGCCATATGGACTTCTGTTTCGAACTGCTTAATAAAAGCTTGGTCGATTGTATTAGCCATTTTCTTTTCCTAAATATAAAGTTTCGGTTACTCGGGTATCCGTTACTTCACATCGACAAGGGTATCCAAATGGGCCTTTCAGTGCATCACGGGCCGTGATGAATTACTATAAGCACTTTTTTGTGGTGAAATGCAACGCACAAAATCAACATAATTGTTAGAATTATAGTTAGTAATGCCAACTGCTTCAAATCCTAGCCATGAAGCCCAGTCCAACATGAACTCATGGTCAGTTAAAATCCTCATAGACATCTCATCTTGAAGCGTGTCTAAAAAATTAATTAACATTTTTGATCCGCGAGCTATAGATTTAAAATCTTTCTTTAAACGTTGGGAAAACATTGCAAAAAATTGAGGTATCTCTCTACTATCTTCATACCAAAGGCCAGCAATAGCTGTGAATACTTGGCCTTCCTTTCGAACTAAATAGCAATCAGCATGTTTAACCATGTCGTCAATACATTCTCTAACACTATTGTAGCCAAGGAGTTTTATCTCCCTGACGTTTTCATAGCTTAGATTATTAACAACTTCATCAATATGCTCTAACTTAAATGGAGTTAAATAAAACCTACCACGTTTTAATAATTTATCCTCCATAGAGTTTCTTAAAGCCAGCCTCTACTTGCCGTACATATGCAGGATCATTCTTGCTCCAATAGCGAGGGTCTTGCATCATCTCCCTTAAATTATCTTCACTTAAACCAGAAACAGGCTCAGCACTTCCAGCAAAGTTGCCATCTTTCATAGCTTCTTGAATAGCTTCTACTGCTAAAATACCTTCGTGAGTTTCAAACATGCGCTCAATTGCTGGCATAGAATTTTCTGGAAAGAATTTAGTTGCAAACATAGATGCAGCCTCAATGCGTTGCTCTGAACTTTCACCGAGCTTTGCAGCTTCAGCATCAAGATCAGGCATAGAACCTTCAACTGACTCCATATACATATCTATGCCCTTTTCAAACTGGGTTTGACTGTATCCGCTATTAAATGCTTCTTCTGCCCACCACTTTAGTAGACTATTATCGACAGCTTCTTCGCTATCTACGCTATCAGGCAGTGCGTATTCACCTGACGATGCTGGCCTTTCAGCAAACTTATCAGATTCATACTCTTCCTTAAACTTAACACGCAAATCTTCTTCTTTAGTGCCAAGCCTAGACTCTAATTCTTTATAACCTTTAGCTAAATCTTCACCGCTTTTGTATTTTTCGGGCAACCATTCTGGTCTATCAGGCGTTAAATCCTCAGCAACTACAAAATCACGCGGCTCTTCTGTAGCGGTTTCTGTAGTTTCGGAAGTCGTTAATGTTTCATTCATTTGTTTTTGCTCCTATGTGCGTGGGATATGCGCCGCTCTAAAAGGCCAACAATATAACGCTGGCCTTCCATATGGCGTAGTTCTTCTGTAGTCACATTAGGCCCATGTACCATTTCTATGGTAATGGATCGCAAATACTTTAATACAGCTGCACCAGCAGGGGTACTAACAACTTCGGCTACCTGTTGGCTAATCTGTGTATCTTGACTAGACGCCCTTTGATAACCATCGACTCCAATATTAACCTTGTTGTTCAATCACTTGTTCCTGTGGTTGTTGCTGTTGCTGTTGTTGCGCCATTTGCTGCGCTAATGCAGCTATTTGTTTACGCTGTTCTTCATCACGAATCAAGCTTTCAGGCACACCAAACTTTTTGGCTAAATGAATTGCAGTTTGTTCACCATCAATAAGTAGCTGCAACATTTCTGGGCCAAACGTACCGCCAACCATTTCAAGGAAACGTCCAACGCTAGAAATATCTTGGTTAGATTGTGCTTGGGCTAGTGGAGATACAGAACGAACCTTAACTTCACGACCATTAACAGTAGGCACATCAATACGTCCTTGCTTTTTAAGGATGTAAATAACGCGCTGCAGTACAGGTTGAACAAGTTCAGCTTGCAATCTACCAAAAGCAGCACCCATTCGCCTAGACAAATCTGCCATACGCTCTGCAACTTCTGTAGCTGATGCTGGTGTTTTGTCAGGATTACCAAGCATATCGTTATACAAGGCACGTTTAATGTTTTGACGCATATCACCTAGCACAAGCTGGGCTACATCAAAGTTTCCAGCTGCACGAATAGGCTGCAGTCCAGCAGAACCCATAGCTTTTGGAATGATAGAGCCTGGGACTAACTGTATTGTATCAGGATTTATAACCCCATCATCTTCCATTTGATATATACCAGAGATAGACATCTGTGCGTTCTCAAGTATCATTTCAATAGTTAGGTTTGTAGTTTTAATAGCAGATAAAGCATTAATAAGTGGGCCTCGTCCATATACTTCACCAGCACATTTAGACCAGCGGAAACAAATAAAGGGATTAGAACCGCTACCTGTCATCTGCTTATAGTTTATAACTGTATTGGTTGTCATACAGAAAGCATAACTAAGATAGGCTTCCTCAAGTGGCTTTGCATAATCACGACAAACAACTTCAAGGACTGTTGTTGTCTTATCCATACCCATATTGTTTTCAACTTTAGGATCAAGAGTGCCGTTAGGATACATAAGCTTCAAGTGATCGTACTTTACGTTCTTACGCTCACGGAAAACATGGTCAATCTTGTCATCAGGGCCAGTATCTAACACAACATGAGGTAAAGGAATGGCAGCAAAGTTGACAGGGTTAAGAGCATTGCCTTCTTCTACGCATAAAATACCTGTACCAACTGCTAAATCCATAAAGGATTCATGTACTTCTTGGCTAAAGTTAGAGTTTTGTAGTATCTCAAAGACGTATTCTGTTACTTCATCAAGCTCATTATTAACTTTTTCGCGCTGTTCTGGAGGCACTTCACTACCAGCCATGAGGTCAGCCCACCTAGCAAAATTAGGAACAAGCCCAGACTGGAGGCGGCTAGCAAATTCTTGCACACCCACTACCGCAGTCTCATCAAATATCTTATCATCCCTTCGCTGCCCAGCAGATTCAGCATAAAAACTTTCACGTTGAGGCAATGCGTACTCGTAGCACTCCTCGAACAACGGAACCCAGTTCTCTCGAAAGGACTTGGCTTTTTCATACTTTTGTATGTACTGTTTAGCTGCTTTGTCCATTAGCCAAAGCGACCCAAATAACCACCAGCGCCAGTTTTAAACAAAGAACGGCGACCAGAACCACCACGAGCGCCACGACGTTCAGTACGTGATTCTATTGCTTCGCCAATGTCTTCACGCTTCTCTTCGGCGCGACCTTCAATTTCTGTACGCTTTGCATCTTCCGCAGCAATTCTATCTGCAGCTGCTTTTTCAGCTTCTTTATCTATATCCGCTTGGCTTCTGCCGCCACCACCACCACACATATTGTTCTCCTTGTTTAGTTTCATATTGGTTGGCATAAAAAAGATAAGTTTTCAATGCACAATTTACATCCGTGACCACAAACCTGATCTTCGCTGTGGCTTTTTACCACGATTAAACACGTCAAAACTACTTTTAGCTACAGTTGGTATGGCTGGCTTTTGGTTATTCATTAGCGCACGACCTTCACCAGCACCCAACATCATGTATTGCAGCGCATCATGGACGTGAGAAAACATATTCTTATCAGGTTTATCTGCATATCGCTCACCAGATACTTCCATACGGCGATACTGATACCCACCCTCAAAGCCTTTAATCAATTGTTGACACCGAGGGTCTATAAGAAATGCTGGTTTACCATCACTCATCTTCTGCAATTGAGTAGCAACAGACTCAAGTCTAAGGTCTACAGAGTTTGACGGAGCAGGGAACGCTCGCAATCCAGCACCACGCAGTATGTGGAATGGAGTAGATTCATCTGTCTGCGCGCGGAAATCACCAGCTGGATCGCCGTATATAAATACTTCTGAGGCTTGGGAAAACCTAGTTGCAATCTCTTCGCGCATTACTTCTGCAAACCTTACAATACCCATGTCAAATGCAACCAGTTCTTGCTGTATTAACCAGCGTCCACGCACCTTTTGACCCAATGTAGCGGCTGGAGTAAGGCCAAAGTCAATGCCAATGTATAGCGGAGCGCCAGCAGCAATAGGTATTTCCTCCCTTGCTACGTGTATATCAGGAGAAAACATCTGATAAATGGGCTTGCCATCCTGTATCGAGCCTAGTTTGTTCATAACATACACATCAATCCAGCTCTTAGTCTTACCTCGTATCAGGTTAGAGTAGTAATCAGCTCGCATGTATTCTTTATTTTCAGCGACATCATTAGGAACATAGTCTTCTATCTCGCCCTCGTTGTCATGCTTCTCTACCATGCCGCTGGGCTGTGTATAAAACGACCAGTTGTCTGGCTTGACCAACATCTTAGCTTGTTCGCGTGGGATATGATCGGGTACTGGTACTTCACCAGACATAATAGGCCACCAGTGATCCTCTTCTGGGGCGTTAGTATCAGCGATAACTCCTGTCCAAGTAGCACCACCATCACGCATAGAAGGGAAACGACCAACACGCATGGTGCAAGCGTCAATAATTGACTTAGGAATCTCTCTAGCTTCGTTCACCCAGATGCCAGTAAGCTCTAATGATAGCAATTTTTTTACATCTTCTGGCCTATCAAGGGCTAAGAACAGGACTTCAAGCTCAAGTTCGCCCTTTCTTATCATATGTGTATAGGGAACAGACCAAGTAAACTTGCCCCAATCCTCTTCGGGAAACCAATCAAGCCATGTTTTAATTGTTGTAGTCTTTAGCTGTGGGTTTGTATTACGAATGATAGCCCATCGGCTACGGCGTATACCTTTTTTGTTAGGCTCTTGTGCAAGGGCGCGGCGAAAAATTTCTACGCAACAGGACACAGACTTACCAGAGCCAACAGGCCCACGGATACCACGAAAGAACGTGTCATCTTTCATAAAAGCCTTAACTACTTCGCCATCTGGCTTGTATCTAAAGTCGGTCACTTATCTAATATTCCCATATTCGCGCCAACTCTTATCATATGTGACGCAACTTCGGGGCCAATAGCCTCTATAATCTTGTCAGTTTCATATAGAGTTACAAAATCTTTAGGGTGATGCTGCATGTGAACCATCTGAACAGCCCTACGAAGGGTATCTCTCTCTGGCTGAGAAAGGGTATTAAGAAAATTCAATGCTAACTTTCCTTTTTGTAAGGCGTTGCTCGCTTCTTGCGAGGCTTACTCTCTACCACTACAACAGGTTCTTCGACAATAAGTAAACGCTTAGACTCTAAACTGCGAGTAGCACCGCTGTATGGATTGCCAAGAAATTCATGTATAGCGCCCTTGTAAGGCACTCCATTTTTAAATGTATAAGACACACTCTATCCTTTTTTAAGTAAACTTTTCTTCTTAGGAAAGCCAGCTTGCATATTCTTGTAAGCTTTATCGCTGACTGTAGATTTAGATTTAGACCTACTCGTTCCCTTTTTCTTACGTGCGTTAATGTTTGCGTATAATCCTTTTGCCATTACTTCTTCACCACCTTCTTATGAACTAAAAGCTTGCTGGTAGCAGTGTGCTTCGGGCCAGACATAAGATTGCCGTTGGTTTTGTGAGTAGCACCCTTATATTCTTTGCCATTCTTAAAGTAATGCTTAATACCTTTAGCCATTATTGCGGTTCTCCTTTAATCATTCAAAATTTCTTGAGGTAACTGAAGGCAAAGAATATTTGTTGCCGTAGTCTTTAACAAGACGTTTTACTTTTTGCTCTCTTAGCAACAAAGATTTCCTGCTTTCTTCACCTTTGACGCCTCTTTTAGCTTTATCAAATCCTGCGGCCATAAGGCTGATAATTTTTCTTGGAGACACTAGTTTTTCAACACGCTTACCTTTTATTGTAGTAAAGTCGCTTGCAAACTTTGACTGCCCCTCATAGCCAACTGTGTTCTTTAGCTCGGTTTGTATTTGTCTTAATAATGTTTTGGCTGAAGGGTCTTTCCCTGACATTTTTTTTTCTTCAATTTTGCTAGGCATTTTTCTTATTCCTTTTACTAATAGCTGCAGCCTTTGATTTAGCATCAGCTTTTGATGAAGCGCCCCAAGCCTTTAGGCTTAGAAGCAAGCGAGTGGGTTTCCCCTTAGAATCCCTTTCGGGGCCTTTATTGCCAGCCATGCGAGACAAGAAAGAAGATCGCCTGGGATTATCCCCAGACCTAACTGGAGCCTTTAAAGTACCGCCCTTATAACTAGCGCGCCCCTTAGCATTAAGGCCACCTTCAGGATTCTTACCCTCATTGCGTGTCCAAGCAGGGGTACTCATTTGCTATAGGGCATCAGCAAAGAACGCGCACCATCAATGCCGCCTTTCTTCTTAGGCTTAGTAACATCACTCATTCTCTCGCCCTGATCCGTGCGCTCTTTCTTATCGCCAACAGCTAAAGTAGGTAAGTCACCATACTCAATCTTATCTCTTTCGTAAATCTCTTCTGTCTTTGCAGATACCGATCCACCACCACCACCACCAAAACACATTACTCAGCCTCCTTTGTATAGCCGCTACTCTTTAAAGCCTTCTTAGCTGTAGAGTTATCACCACTGTTATCAAATGTCTCAGGAACCTTATCACCAAATCTACTCATTATCAAAACCCTTTTTTAAATTAAATATTTATAACTCTTTTGTGAGAGCCTTTTTTAACAATCATGTGAGTGAGAGACCAGTAACCATAAGTGATGTTGTAAGTTTTGACCCCCCACCCCCTAGCCCAGTTCTATACTCACCTTGATATCCCCTGCCAATTGTACCTGTGACCTATCAATCGGCTTAAACCCAGCACGATCCAGTAAGTCCTTGCTAGCTTCCAGCTGCACGTACTCAGACTTAGCGCCCTTAGCGAGCCCTGCCAACTGGTGTACGGCTGCAGGAGCATGTTTACCAAACTCCTTAGCTACCACTTCCATCATGTACTGTTGCACATGTGCTAGCTTCATACTCTTCTGCGCAGTCACTCTTCCGCTGTCGCCTTCAGCGTACCCAGCCTCTTGGCTAGCCTTAGTTAGGTTACCACCATTTGCTACATACGCTTCAACAAATGCGCTTTGTTTACGTGTAAGCTTTCTTAATGCAATATTGTTCATGTTATCCTTTACTGTAGCCCCCCTCTCCCTCTCTCCCCCCATGTCTAGCACGTCTATTATACCCTGTGTCAACGCACAATCTACATCTATTGGGCGATTATCAGGCTGTCGTGAATCGAGCCAAGTGGTCTCGACCCTAAAGGGCGTCCATCCTGATCGCGGCGTTGTTCTCAGTGTCCACCCCTAACACTAACGTATTGTCTGTTGCCGCGACCATGACTTCCTAAGCTTGTCGGTGATGACTAATACATTCCTAACTTGATGAAGAATAAAGTTATCCATTCCTTAGTAATCAACGAAAGCTCAGGTTCCTGTGTCATGGTCACACAACAAACAATTGTTATCACTAACACACACACGAACCCCCGTGCGGATAATGCCTCGCTATCGCAACATAAATAAGCAGCCCTCAACCCGACATGCTCCAACGCTACGCTTATGTGCGCGTGATGGGTAATAAGATTATCAATTTTTCAAAGAGGAAAAATGGTCACTACGTTTAATCTTAATGACCGCTACTTATTTCCGTGCTTGTATGAGTTGCATATCCACAAGGAGGTCTTGTGGTTGTAGTCAAACAGAAATGAGGAATCAAAATGTATACATTAATAAATTGCATCGGCACAGAGTGTAAAGATATATCACGATACACAACAAGAGAAGCAGCGCAGCTTGATGCTGACGGATTAAATAAGAGCAGCAATCTGTATCACAATAATCTTTATACTTATGCCGTAGTAAAAGAAAAGAAGATAGAAATAATAGAATAATATATATAAGAAGTAACATCCCTTACCTAATAGTCACGCAATTATCCAGCCTGCCCTACGGCGCTACGCGGGCTGGACAATCACGAGCCTAAGAGGACGTGGATGGGTTAATAAATAAGATAATATTAAATAATGTAACTCAAAAGAGGAAATACAAAATGGAAAATACAATCGTATCAAAAGTACAGGAATTATACAGCAACCCAATGGAAACATATGTAGCTACAAGCAATTTAGATGGAGGTGCAGATGGTTGGAAGCAAACTGATCCCATGACATTCATCAGACGTATGAAGTTGGAGCAAGAGATACGCTTCCTAGAGTTCTGGTTGCCACGTATGCAAAAGAATCTATCTGAAGCGCAGCGCTGGGCTACCATATGGAAGACCCAAAACGGAGGCGACGAGATTGGAGAAACTAAATTCCAAGCTGCTAAAGCTAAGGTCAAAGGTGAATTGTTTACAGTAAACTTCATGCAAAGCGAACTTGATGCCACGCAGCTGGCATATCTTGAAGAGTATGAGAAACCTTTTACTTCAATACCTCTCAACACTAACGTCGGAGACGTAGGAGACGGAACACCAACCTATAGGGAGCTGACCAAAGAAGAAGAAGAAGAGTGTGAAGCACTAGGTATATAACAATCAGAGGGGGGCAAGCGCCCCTCTCTTGACCCATGCTCAGGAGGACAACATGGTAACAAGACAAGGCAAGGCAAGACAAGAAAAGCAAGAAAGAAAGAAAGAGGTATTGTTAAATATCTTAGAACTTATCGCTTGCTTAGGTATAATGCTCACACCTCTAGCTTTGCTCTTGTTTTGAGCTGCCTTCAAGGCTGCACGCTGGTGAGGTGAGAGTGTGTGTATGCAATAAGCGAATTACATTACTTCAAAATACTATTTTAACATAGAAGGATTAACCTAATGGGAAGAGTAAACGATATGACTATTGGAATTGAACAAGATAAAATCACAGAGGAAGAGGAGACATTCGTTAGTGACTATGAAGAGAAGCCAATCAAAACAAGGATACAATTTCACCTTAACTTTATGGTGATGTTGTTAAATGCTGGTCGCGTTGAGATGGCAGAGGTGTCGTTAGAAAAAGCAAACGAACTGATTGAAGGTGCAATTATAACGGAAGGTAAAGGTCAATGAATATAGATGTATATGATTGCTTTCACCGCACATGGTGGTGGGAGAATCCTGATTGGCCTAATGGTTTAGAACCACATGCTGGTCGTAAGAATTTTTTCTTTAAGAATACACATTGCAATGAAACGCAATCGTTTCTTACTGAACAAGAAGCCATAGACTTTTGCCGAGTATGGAATGACACGCATGATGCTGGTCGTTACAGTCTTAAAGCAGAATTTCAATTAAGAAACGAGGAGGTTAGACGATGATAGACTGTTCAATACATGATATAGTTAAGGTGCATCAAAGCACCAAGCAATTCCCCACCTTTGCTGTAATAAATTTAGTTATAACACAAGGTGATGGTCAAGAAATCAACATCACATTGTATAATAGAAAGTCCAAGATAGAATGGATCGAAGATAAGGAGATACGAATTGTACGTTAAGAAATCACCGCCGATGTCGCGGCAGCACTATGAATTTATAGCAGATTTAATGGGGCCAATGGTTGCTTGGCCCTCACATCTTATTGATATAGCTGATGCTCTTGAGAAAACTAATCCTAAATTTGCGCGTGATAAATTCCTAGACCGAGCAACAAAAGCATGGGAAGATAACAATAACATAGGAGAACTAGACGATGAAATCAGATATTGAAACTTACTTCTTTGAGAATCAAGATAACATAGCCTTTAGTGCTTGCCCAGATTGTGATGGCAGCGGAGGTACATATGATAATATGCCGTATGTCAATAAAGATAACATCACATACTGTCAAGTAATCTTTAGTGACTGCACCAATTGCGGTGGATCAGGTTATGTAGATGACTACAACCTTGACTGGATTGAATGACTGCTGCATAAGCGCAGCATGATGAACAGTTACTGGCATTTGATACAGGAAAAACATAAAGGTTTGAACATACCTTTGCACTTAGTCTTTGTTAAGGCTGGACTTCCTACATCTACATACTATCGCACATTAAATGGAACAACTGAGCTGCGTTATGAAACTGCAGCTAAGGTATACCGAGTAATGGAATTGATGGAAGGTGCATACTCAACATCAAAGGACAAGCGAAAACTTAAACTAAAAAGATGAACATAACATACAACGATATGATAACGCAGCTGATTGATAGACGAAATCAAATAGGTTTGTCACAAGAAAAGCTTGCATTTGATATAGGTTGTACGCCATCATTGATACACAAATGGGAACAACACAAGCGTGTCCCATCTGGTTTCATGCTCGCTTGTTGGTTGGATGCTCTTGGCTGTACGTTCGAAATCTGCACGAAAGATATTAAACAAGAACACATTTAAGTGTGATGCTTGTGGTCAACGCACTGATATGTTCGTTCAAATCATGGCGTCAATCAAGCCAGCTATGTACCACACCATATGTCTTAGCTGCTATGAGGAGGAAAGATGGCAAACAAAAATAAGTCTAAAGGAATCTACCATGAAAAAAGATTCTGCGAATGGCTCGACAAAATTGGTATCGAAAACTACCGCGTCCCCCTCTCAGGTGCGCTCGGAGGTGAGTGGAGTGGTGACATCCACATCACATTGGGCGGACGAAAGCTGGTAACAGAAGTTAAGTACCGAGACAAATCAAATTTCCCCAGTCCCTTCACAGTATTAGAGGGGCGTGACCTTGCCATGTATAAACGTAGGCATGGCGATCCACAATCTCTGGTAATAATGCCAGCAGAATTGTTTGAACATTTACTAGGAGTAAAGAAAGATGAATCAGACTAAACAAATAGAACAACATCTTAACAAAGGCTATTCAATCACAGCATATGAAGCATTAAATCTGTATGGCTGCTTTAGATTAGCGTCAAGAATGTATGAGCTTAAAGAATCAGGCTATCCTTTTCATAAAGAAATGGTTACATTAGATAACGGCAAGAGAATAGCGGAGTACAGAAAAATAAAACTTCCAGCATGACGAGCAGTCCACGCTGGAAGTAACTCAGAAGAGAAACAATTGGAACAGGAAGGAACCAAATGTATGCGGACATACTACTACGAGATATAATAACTTGGCAAGTAAACAATTCAAATGCAAAATACTTAATGATTGTGCTTGCTAGTTACACAAACTTAGATGGTATGTGCTATCCAAGCATACCAACTCTCGTAAAAAAAACAGAACTCAGCAGAAGCACAGTCATACGCGCTATCAATTGGTGTGTAGATAATAACTATCTGACTCGCAAGTCAGGCTGGCTAGGCGTTGCTAGTGTATATCAATTCGTTCACCTAAAGGAGACAGACATGACAGACACCAGTGTCACACAGACACCCCAAGTAATATCTAATGTAATAGATATATATACTAATAGTAATACTACTTCGGGTGTCACACAGACACCACCCTTCGAAGACTTCTGGTTAGTATACCCACGCAAGATAGCTAAGGGTCATGCTCGCAAGGCGTACGAGAAGGCATGTAAGATAGCTGATCCACGTGCTATACTTATAGCAGCTGCAAATTTTTCTAATGCAATGCAAGGTAAAGACAGACAGTTCATTCCTCACCCAACGACATGGCTTAACGGCGAGCGATGGGAAGACGAGCTAGATCACATAGCACCACAGCCCAAGAACAATACAGATTTCTTACAGGATATACTAATGGATATGCCTCAAAATAAATTAGCCATACAGAAGGAGTAACACATGACCCTTAACGAGCGTACAATTTCTATCGGTTCGTGGCTGCAGCGTGTCTTAAAACGCTACTCACCACCAGCCAGCATGGATCGTGAGACATTAGGTGACGAGCTTAACTTAATTGTCAATGATATTAACAGCTACATACCCTCAAACTTTAACCCTAATGACATCAATGCAGTGCTAGAGAAAACAGATGTTCATGTCAGAGCTTACCAAGCGTCAAGGTCATGGCCTACTATCAAGACCTTCATCGAATCTACTAAGAAAGCTGTCGATGAATACGCTCGCAATACATTAATAGCTAGCGACCAGCCTGTTGCAATGGTCAGCAATCAGGCGAGTATGGTCAAGCGTATTAAGAATGGTCACGACATACCAGACTGGTTGTTAGCAGAAGACTGTCCTTATCGTGAGCAATTACTTGCAGAGACAGACCTTCAAGAATCAGACTTCAATAAATACATTGATCCTACTGCGTAGTTGCAGTATATAACTAACTGAAAGAGGAGAATAAATATGGAACGTAAAGGATTTATAGGTGGCAGTGATGCTGTCAAAATTATGAATGGCAATTGGTATAACCTGTGGGAAATTAAAACAGGTCGTGTTGAGTCAGAAGATTTATCTAACAACCTAGCCGTGCAGATGGGTGTGCTTACCGAAGACTTTAACATCGAATGGTTTGAAAAAGAATATGATAAACGAGTAACTGCTCAGCAGTGTGAGTTCAAACGCTCAGCACATGGAGTACCATACAAGGGTACGATTGATGGACGCATTGATGGAAGCAATGCCATCCTTGAAGCCAAGCATACCTATGCTCACAATACTATTCACAATGTAGCAGAGTATTACATGGCACAAGTGCAGCTATACTGCTGGTTAGCTGGTACTGATGGTGCATACATGTCAGTTATCTTTGGCAACAACAGATGGGAAAGCACATACATACAGGCAAACAGCTCCTACTTAGCTGTCATGCTTGATGCTTGTTCAGATTTCTGGGGCCATGTCGAAAGCGATGACGAGCCTATTGGTCACGACCAGCCCATCGCATCACCAATCAATCAAGTATTGATAGACGATATGGTTAAGCGTGACGCAAGCATGGACAACCACTTCACTTCGATTACGCAGGACTACATTGATAATGAGTCAGCAGCTAAATCATTTGACAGTGCAAAGAAAGACTTGAAGGCAATGGTCGCGGACAATGAACGTGAGGTTTATTCAGACGACATAACAATAAGGCGTGACAAACGAGGATCGTTACGCATCAGCAAGAGGAAGAAATAAAATGAGCAACTTAAAAATATGGGACAATCTAGCAACATCTGATCCTAAGTATCTAAAGAAGGTAAGCTTCGGATCACGTAGCTTCACATCTATTGATCCACAGTATCAGGTACACATGATGACTAAGCAATTCGGCCCAGTCGGTGAGGGTTGGGGCTGGCACAACACAACAGAATTTGTGGAAATATCTAATGGTGACAAAGCTGTAGTAGCGCATGTCAGTGTATGGCATGGATCACAAGCAAATACATTCGGCCCCTTTACTGGGTGTCGTAAGTTCTTTGATAGCGCCAAAGGTCGTATGGCTGAGGACGCTCCGAAGATGGCTATCACTGATGGCCTCACTAAAGCCCTATCACATGTAGGGTGTAACGCCGATGTCTTCCTTGGGAAGATGGATGGTAATAAGTATGCCGCAGATAGCGGCGATAAACAAGCTGGCAGTAGCTGGTAAAATAGGAGTCAGAAGCATGACACAATACGACAACACTAACTCAGGCGCAGCCTTTAAACCCTTCGATACTATGAAGATGATCTTGCAAGGCAAGATTAACTTAGAAGGTAATGACCGCAAGGTTGTACTGGTTGCAGATGAAACAAAAAATGGTATGAAAATCATAGAGGTTTACCAAAAGGTAGGCGTGTTCTTTGAGAATGATAAGAAGGGCAATGACAATGCACCTGATTACTCTGGCCCAGTAGAAGACTACGCTACTAACAAGTCAATGCAAGTCGCTGGCTGGAAGAAAGCAACGTCAGATGGTAGCAACTATCTATCTATCCAAGTCACTGAGAGACAAGGTGGCGGTGGAGCTAGACCAATAGGCTCGGTAACACCTACCCATCTGTCGCTTGGAGAAGATGACATTCCATTTTAATTAATATGGGCGAGTTGAAAGGCTCGCCCATCACCTACGGAGATACACATGGCAGGGCCAGACATAGCGCAAATGATTAAAGCAGCAGAATCAGGATTAACTAAAGCACAAACATCAAATCTATTTGGCTTTACAAGATACGAAATAAATAATGCTGTAACAAATTACGGAATAAAATTTAAAGCAGGCTACACAGCAGGCAATCAATATAATTTTAAACCACAAACATCACCAGAAGAGAGGCCAGAACTAAGAAGCCCATATAAATATACGAGTGAAAAAACTAGGCATGAACAGTACAAAGAATTTTTAACATCAACCAAATGTAAGCGAGAGAAAGCAGAGATAACATACGGCTTTGCAGTACATGAGTTTGAAGTGCAGCAGTATTTAAAAAATAAAAGGATGGCAGTCCCAGGCTTTCGTTCAAGGTTCGCAAGCGCACCATCAAGAACATAGCCTTCGTGCTAGGCAGCTATTATGGGAGAAGAATAAATAGCTGCCTTGCTGAAACTAGATACCAGATACCTAGATCATACTCAATGACTGCTCTAATGTTTCTTTGTTACGCCTAGTCCAACCACGACCAAAGGCTTCGAAAGTATTTAAACTTTCATAGAAACTTTGACGAACATCATACACATACTCAATAATAAATTTAGGTTCTTTCTCCATGATAAGACCAAGTGTGGCTGGGCCAATCGCTCCATCTTGAGTAGCACCTACTGCACGTTGAATAGCTTTTGCTGGTCGTCCGCTTCCAGAATTAACAGCCCAGTCAAACGCGCTCCAATCCAAACCAGAATAAAGTGAATCTGCTTTAACTCGATTCCAGTAGTTCTTCTTATAAATAGGAGCTACATCATCAGGTGTTAGGTCTCGCATTTCTTGTTCAGTAGACTCACGACCTATCCACTCATCGTATACCTTCTTAGTCACGCCAAGATTAGTCATGCCACCGCGATCTCGGCTATCGTTTACATAGCCACCTTCATGTTCAAGTAACATTTCTAAACATTTATCAAAATTTTCTGCACTCATTTCTTAAATCCCTTCATAGTTCTGATACCAAAACTTGCAGCTATACTAGCATACAAACTCCACTGAAACCATTGTGGTGCTGCCTCAAGATTAGCAAAGCCCTCTTTCATATAGGGCTGCAGCGGTGGAACAAATGAACAAGCAACGATTGCAATGAAACACACAGTCCAAGCCTCATCCTTCCAGCTATTTTCGCTGGCCTTTATTGCTGCTTGCTCCCAAGAAATCTCACCAGTTGCAAGCTTCATCTTTGTTTCAGCCTCAGCCTTTTTAACAACAGCCTTTGAATCTATAACAGCACCAGCAAGATCAGCAACCTTACCTAATAAACCTAGTCCAATCATATTACTTTCCTTTCGTGAACGCTGACGCACCAAAGAACGCAGCCACTATGCCAGCAACACTGACAAAATATACACTAGCCATACTACCAAGTATCTTAGCAGCCTCAATCAAAGTCAATAGATCAGCCAGCACCACCGCAAAGGGGTATAGGAGCATACCTGACAGGGCAAACCATGTCATCTTGCGTTGCGCATCACGTTGAGCATCTTCATCCTCTAGCCTACGCTTACGATCTTCATACTCAAGCGCATCCCATTCAGATTTATCTATGCTGCCATCACCATTGACATCAAATTTTTTAAACTCATCCATAATTATCTCCTAATCCGACAAGGGATTATCTAAAGCCCTTTGAAGTTTATCCATTAGCTTACTTTCTAAATCTTTCATCTCTGAATTTTGAGATGTTCTAACACGCTCTCTTTGATTTTCAAAACGCACCTCTGCTGCATCAATCAATGAACGTATCTTGTCCTCACTCTTGCGAACCATATCTTCGATACGATCTGTTTGCTGCTCAATGCGTAAGATGTCATCCTTTAATCCATTCTTAATATCCCTAGTATACTCAACAGATTCTTCTACTTTCTCTGAGATACCAGACACTTTAGCATCCATCACATCCATCTGCTGCTGGTACTCACCTATATCTAGGCCAGCAATATCTTCAATCTTCTGATACATAACAAAGCCACCATACAAACCACCAACCACAGTAGAAAGGAATACAAAGATAGCCATGATAGAGCTGAACGACATCTTAACACCGCCAGCTTTAAACTCACGATCTTCAAGTTCACCAACTGTTGTTAAATCTACCATTAGTTTTCAAAGTTCATTTCTTCTTGCAAGTTTTTTAATTCGTTTAATTCATTACGCAGCTTTTGTATTTCTAATCTTCGTTGAGCTAACTCCACTTGATATAAGTCATCACAGTTTACCCTAGATTTAGGTTTGTCTAATGGGATAACAACGCGAGCATATACTCCTACATCTTTATTTTGTGATGCAGTAAAGCTACCACCCATGTTTGATATTACACCTGTCACACCAAACTCTAAGTTAGTACCACCGCCAACAGCATTTGAGCAGTGCAAATTTCCTGCACGAAAACTATCAGATTGATAATTCATAGGTGGATTAGGCAGAGACAATGCTAACGTACTGCTATCTGCAACAGCAGAGCTGGCAATGAGGAAAAATATTATAGCTAGTCTCATGCTGTTTCACCATTAATCTTTGAGCATATCCTAGAAGAAATTAAAGTTTTTGCTCCAGTTCTTTTCTTAACTTTTGACGTGCTGCAAATGTATGTAGCTATATCTAAATCAGACTTGCGAATATAAACATTAAAATTCCTACGCTCTTTATAATCAACCTTCATAATCTTATAGGTTGTAGAGAATGGTAGGTTGTTCCAGTTTAAATCAAACACTTCTATCTGATAATAACTTACATCCTCCCTAGAATTAAACAAAGACATCTCAGCTTTTACAATACCAGAGACGTGCGAAAGCTTTAAGTCTGGATAAGCTGGAGTCATCTCATGCGCCGACAAATCAGACGTTAAGAGAGACAAGACTATAGCTAATTTATTTAGCAATACACTCAGCCCTAACCAAAGCAGTATATGTACCCCCAGAAAAAGCTTTTGATACACCATATGTAGCCGTTGAGGATGTTGTGAACCAAGTGCTGCCAGCAACAGTGAGATCAAACTGTGTAACATTACCCACAACAACTTTAGCTGCATTATATCCAGACATTCCAGCGGCAGAAGTTTGAGAAACAACAGTAGAGCCAACCCAAGCTACGCTGTCTGTAAGTGCTGGAGAAGAAGAAAAGGAATTTGGGTGCGTAATTCTAGCTAGATAGTTGTCAGCAAGAGCAACATCATATCGTACAATAGGTTGCACTCCTCCATCTGCAGCTAACGTGCTGAGCTTATTTGCTGTTGGATTCCCATATACTCCTGCCTTTGTAGTTTGTATCACGCACTTAGCAGAGACATTGCCTACAATATTTACGTCTGCATTGACTGTTGACGCACACAATAAGAGTGTCGCTATATAGTATTTCATATTAAACCTCATTTGTTATACTGCATGTTAATCATCTTATCGTGCAGAAGTTGTTGTGCAAAATTATTTCTTAAAGCCCTGCTGTTATCAGGTAAATTTGAATCAGTAAGTATATTGTTATCATTGTATACACCACCACCTATAGAGGAATTATAATATGCAGCCAAGTCTGTCTCAAGATTAATAGACATAATGATGTCAGCCTGACCTGCATTTTTAAATAAGGTTAGTGCATTAGCAGATGCAATCAGACCCATTTCAAGTCGAGTATCTTTTTCTTCTTCCTCGTCTTCAAGTATAATATTCCCATCGCTATCATATTCAAATTCTATTTCTGTATCTATTGCAGCAGCTACATCTTCATCTTCTGTAGCATTGTATATCTCAACAACAGGAACGACAGGCACAGGCTTAACATAACCAGCGCATAGTTCATTAGCTTGCGGATTATAACACTCGTTTATTCTATAGTTATATATCACTGTTGCATTAGTAACTGAACCTGTACCCTCAACCTCAATTGAACCATCACCCCACTTAGAGGATGGAATGTTTGCAAGAGGAAAATATTTTACAATAGTATTGCCATCTACTCCAGACCAGTCATCAGTCTCTCGAAATAAATAACCAACTCCATTTGGGTTCTTGTTTCCAACGTGAACCTTCATGTTATCTTTTCGATTTTTAATTGTAGTATATCTATACAGTAATCCGTTTACATCTAAGCCTGTAATAGAAGGAAAGACAGAACTCATCCCCCAACTTAATGAGCCAGATGCTGCGTTCCCAGTCGTACCATACGAGTATGGTTCAGAGTAGGAGTAGGAAGGCCAGAGCTGCAAGCACAGCACTAATGCCAGTCTTTGTACCATCATCACCATAGAAAAGCCTTAATCCAACATTGTTTTTCTCACGTTCTAAAGTTTCATTCTTAGCTGCCATCTGCCAAGCAAGCTTAGCTTTGTCACCAATCAAACCATCTTTAGGGCAAGGAGTACCAGCGTCCATCATAGCATCAAACACTCTTTCGTCTTGGCACATTACGGACACGGCTGCCACTTTCATCCCCATATCGTACATAGTCTTAGCGTTCTTTAGTTTCTCACAATTCATATCACGTACAGTACGACCAGCAGAGATACCAAGTATCTGCGTTTGGACTGCACCAGCCACACCGACAGTACACAGGTCAGAATTACTTGCGCTAATCTGAGGTGATATGGCTGATGGTGGTGGACTATTAATAGTTGTATCCATTTTACCATCAGATATTACTGTAGTCTCAGTCTTGATTGTCTCATCGGCAAACGCAAAACTACCACTCAATAGGAGTAATGCTATTACAAATAAACGTGTCATTTCTATCAAAACACACTACCCCCAGCAGGTTCTGGTGCAGTGATCGGCACAGATACATCTTTACGTTCAGGTATTGCTTTATCAGTCATACTACTATCCTTAGTTCACCAGCTGCGGTCTTATATACATCGTTTACGGCCAAACCACCAGACGCGGCGGCTGTGTTATTAGCATAGACGGAAAGCCCTGTTAAGTTGAGTGTACTAACTCTGCTCGGACCGGGATTCTGCTGCTGTTGAGCGTACAAGGCAAACGCCCGTGTAACCTGTGCTATATACTCTTGGCTATACTCAGTAGGCGCAGCGGCGAAAAATGGAATAGAAGTAGTTTGGGACATTACCGCCTCCCGTCCGTACGCATATCAGCGCGAGGAGTGCCAAGTCGCCATTCCGTCCCTAACCTAGCAGACGAAACTTTCAGTGCTATAGACCTCCCTCGCAACCTAAAAAATAGTTGCTCAGTAAACTTTTCTACGGGGGCTGTGGAAGATCGCACTGTCACACCTGAATTAGTTTGGTCAAATGCAGTGCCGGGGTACTCCCTTGCACTTATTGTAAAAGTAGCTTGCGGTGTGGATGTAGAGTTTCGGAATGTAAGGTCGGGGATAACTCTAGACACAAACATAAACTGATCTCCGTCACCAATGTCGATGGCGCTAGATTCAATGAAGCTACTTATAGGGCTAGGTGGGTTGGTGCTACCATCGTCGATACCGTTTTCATGGAAGTATAGATACCCGTCAGTAGAAGCCGCTATAGGTAAGTTTGAAAGTGCGTTGTCATGCCATGCAGTGCGGTTAAGAGTTCCGTAATACCAACTTCCTTCGGCGTAGTTATAAACCACATAGCTGTCGTTTGTTTGGCTACCAGCCGACGGGTAGAACCACCATACTTCGTTGAACTTACTGTTTAAACCTGCAGTTACTTTAGATCGTTGTGCGTTGTTTGTGTTGTTGAAGATATATTCTTCTACGGGGCATGGGATAATCTGCACGTTACCGTCATACTTGTAGAATACTTCATCTCCCATCCAATATACAGCGTCCCCAAAAGCAACGGCGGCGTTTTGAGATGCGATAGAAGTGTTTGTAGACACTTCAGTTAAACCGAAAGTAAACGGAGCCCCAATAAACTGCATTGATGACACGGACCGATCCGTAAAGACTATTACTTGCTGCTTGGTTTGCACCGCAGCGATAATTTCAGAGCCAGTACCAATACGTAGTTCGCCAGCCGTGTTGGTCGCTGTCGCCGCCCAATCAGTAATACTTTCTTGGCTCGAGAAACGTATAGTTAGCGGGTCGAGGTTGCCGGCGTCGCCTTGTGGATCACAGCCAAATGCAATAATGTGACGATCCCGCTCAGAAACAAGAACGATATTAGCAGCTTGCGGTTGATTGCTGCCACTTAAAGTAGTGATGTCGACGGCACGGGCATTGGTCCCCGCAGAGGTATTCCAGTAGTAGATACCGCCCCCCCGTGCATTTGCCAGTAAGTCCTCACCAAAGTTGTCCATAGACCATAAACGAAGCTGTCCGCTGGGTATTGACACGTTAGCTGCGGAACCCCAAGTTCCACGACTCCAAGCACCTGCGCTCCACCCACTACCACTAGAAGAAGAGTCCAAACCAGTGTTAATCTGGTACTTGCCCACTACGGAACTACCACCGTTACCGCCGTTGCCCGTACCTGCCTGTACGGCACTTTCAACTGTGTACGAGTTAGCATTTATAACAGAAGTTACCTGATACTCTTTATTTAGCACAGCGGCAGTAATATTACCCCCAAGACCAGCAGCCCCTGAAAACGTAACGAAGTCATTAAGAACTACACCGTTGTTTGTATCCGCCACAGTAATCGTCCTAGAAGTATTTGTAGCCGCAAAGGTAATAGCCCCCGCAGACGTAGTAGCACGGAGCGGCGTAATATCCACCGGGGCGTTACCATCTAGGATGTATAGCTTTAAATTAGTACCAGCACTGATAAAGTTTGTGCCGTTAAGAGCAGTCCAACTATGTATGTCTCTACAGGTACCGAGAAAAACATTATCCGTATAACGAGTCCAACCGCCAATAGTTTCGGGATACCCGATACGGAAACGTATTTTATCGCCATCACGCCAACCACCTTCGTTAGTGTAATCGGTCGCGTCCCTTACAATTCCGGGGCGAAACTGGAGTTTTTGTAGCGCCATACTCAATCCTTACCTAATAAATGTTATGCTCGTATAGTATACGCTACCGACTTTTTGCCCTCCAGCATGGTGAACAACCACCCTACAGCCGGTATTAGCTATATTATAGAACTTTACTTGACCATCGTTACTGCTACCGCTGTTATCGTTAGTAGACGCGTAGTTCCCTAGAACTACGTAATTAGCGTCCGCTAGGTTATTTGTAAACGCGACTTGATATTCCCCGGTGCCTACGTAGTTTATACTAGCTATATTGTCACTAGCTTGTATTGTGGCGTTTGCACTGTTGTTTGTATACGAGAACCTTGCCCATGCCTTGATAGGACTAGCTTCTGTTAAGGCCACAATAGCCGCTTTAACCTTAGCCGGAGACACAATGCTATCCGTTGTACCAGTGCCAGCCTGCCAAACCGAGGTGGCCTGTGTAGTGTTAGACGCCTTGGCGTTTACCTGCGTTTGGACGCTAGAAGTTACGCCATCTATGTAATTTATCTCAGCAGTAGTAGCTGTCACACCATCCATGATGTTTAGCTCTGCCGTAGTAGCTGTCACGCCGTCCATGATGTTTAGCTCTGCCGTAGTAGCTGTCACGCCGTCAAGGACATCAAACTCAGAAGTCGTAACGCCCGTTCCCCGCAAGTCTTTCGCATAGTTTAGGTCGGCAACGACACCTGTAAACCCGTCTAACTTATTGATCTCGGCCGTGGACGATGTCACGCCGTCCATTATGTTTAACTCTGCAGTGGTGGCTGTCACGCCGTCCACTATGTTTAACTCTGCAGTGGTGGCTGTCACGCCGTCCATTATGTTTAACTCTGCAACCGTTGCAGTGACTGTCGTGCCCCCTACTACTAGCGATCCGAGGTCCAAGGAGCCTGTAATATCTACAACAGCCGCGGCAGAGCCTGCGCCATCGCAATATATAATCTTAGTTGTGCCAGTTTTGACGCTTACATTAGCACCAGAGCCTTGGGTAAACGTGGCTGCCTGCCCACTACCGTTCTTGACGATGTATATATGTTGTCCATTATTTGGAGCCACAGTTACCGTATTAGTCCCTGAAGGAGAGCCTCCAAGAACCAAAACTTTATAGTGTCCGTCAGAAGGTGTGCCATCAGAAGTGGTAAGCGTATGTGTCGTTCCAGACAGCGTAATTGCACCTACACCGTTAGTGAGCCGATCTATTATGTTCATGTTATCGTTGATGGTGTTGCCCCATGTAGAAGACTGTTCACCATTGGCTGGAAGCTCGATGCCACCATTATCTGTATATGTACTAGGCATTGTCTATCCTTATGCTGCTATTCTTGTCCATGTTGTACCGGGGTCGGGTTTAATCCTACTCCATACAAGTACTTGTCCAACAAACCCAATGGCTGAAACTCCAGTCGGAATTACCAACCCATTGCCTGTCATTGTGATAGAGCCTACACCACCTACGGCTGAAACTCCAGTTACAACTACAACCGTGTTCTGAGCAAACGTGGCTTGTCCTACGGCTGTAGTTCCAGCTACGCCTGTGACAGATATCGCAGCGGTTCCGGAAATAGACACACTTGATGTGTTTGCAGTACCCGCAACTCCTGTAGGACTAATAATCGAGACGATTGCAACCGTAGTACTACCAGCCGAACCAGTGGCGGCAACTCCTGTAGCTGCAATGTTTAAGTCTGTAGAGCTTATTACCGAGCCAACACTACCAACCGCACCCGTTTGCATGCTAACCGTAGCGCCTGCGCCTGCAGCTGCTATGACACCGCTACTTGATGCGGAGCCTTGTACCGAGCCAAGAGTTAGCCCAATCTGATCGCCCGTAGTCCCCACGTTGCCAATAGCCATAGTACCAGCTACGCCTGTAGCAACAAATAACAGTTCGCCGCCGCCAGTATCTGAAAAAGCTGCTGCTGAATATGCGGAAAAGCCTAACATTTATGCGCTGCCATTATTTTTATCCCTGATAATGTATCTTCGTCCCAAGTATACATATTTTTTCCTCTATGACGATACTTCGTAACGGACAATAACAACTCCAGAGCCACCGTTGCCGCCATATCTAGTACCACCTTGACCAGTAGAGCCACCGCCACCCCCACCTGTATTTGCTGCCCCACTAGGCGCTGGGCTACTTCCACTAGGTGCACCATTGCCACCCCCGCCAGTACCGCCAGTACCACCAGCTTGTCTCCAACTACCGCCTCCACCTCCGCCAGCATAAGTTGAGCCGTTTAACCATGTTAATCCATTGCCGCCATTACTTCCTACAGCAGATGTTCCTGAGCTGGTGGTGTTAGCGCCAACCGCTCCTGCACCGCCACCGCCACAGCCAGCACCGTAACCAGTCTGGTACTTAGACCCGCCAGCGTAACCTTGCCCAGTCGCCGCTGCACCTCCAAAATACTGGCTACTACTACCAGAACCACCCCCGCCAGAACCGCCAGCAGTGCCATTAGCTCCTTCGTTCCCACCACGACCGCCACCTGTTGATGTAAGGCCAAAGCCAGAGCTATTAACCCCACTCCCGCCAGAATTTTGGCTACTACTACCGCCAGCGCCAATAATAACTTGGTAGTTCTGAGCGACTGCTCCAGCATCGCCTGTTCTGTATCCACCAGCACCGCCGCCACCGCCAGCATGGTTATTGCCACCAGCGGCACCGCCAGCAACAACTAAGTATTCTAATGAGTTGGAGTCAGTTGAGCTGCCAATAGTATTGACAGTGAAAGTACCTGATGAAGTAAATACATGGTATTTATACCCACTAGATGTAGAGGTTGATCCCCCAGACGCTGCAATAAATGATTCACTAGATTTGCCGTATCCATCAGACATATCAATAGCACCAGAAGAAGTGCCAAATAAACCACGTACAGCCGAACTGCCCATGCTAATAGCAGCTGTGGCTGTTAAATCAAGTTCTACGTTAACTTGCCGTAGGGATATTGGATTGCCTGCGGATGGTAATGTCATGCTCTATCTCGCTTTTAAGTCTTCAATCTCAGCTTTTAATTCTTTAATCGCTTCAATTAAGTAGCCTGTGATATTGCCATAATTTACACTTAGTGTACCCATTTCATCTTCTGCCGTTAGTACAAGTTCTGGTGCAACCTTCTGCATCTCTTGTGCAATAACACCTGTAGAATCTTTGCCAGTTGCATCACGCACATAGTGTACGCCTCGCATCTCACTTACTTTGGATAGGGCATCAGGGATTGTAATTATGTTTGATTTTAGGCGTTCATCAGAGAAGGCAGTAACGTCATTGTTAAACGTAGCCGCACCTGCCCCTGACATATCAAGGGTGAGGGCTGTAATTGCTGAACCGCCATCGTTACCTATAAATTGAATATCTTTATCAGAAACTAAGCTTCTAATTTGTGCATTGCCACCATCGTTTTGTATTTTTACAAAGTTTGTACCACCATCTGCAAAGAATATTTCTGCGCCATCAGCATCAAGGATAATATCGGCAGCAGAATCTAGTGTCAGGTTACCACCTGAAGATATAGATAATCCGCTACCAGAATTACCAATTTGACCTATTTCACTTGTATCTGAGTAAAAAATAGCATGTGCGCCATCATTTTGTTTACGAGTTATTACCAGAGGGTGAGTGCTAGTAGCAGTAGCATATATTTGACCAGAACCGTATAAAACTGTCCCTGCGGTCTGTTGGGCAGTAGAAGTCTTACCCACAGTCACGTTGCCTGACGTGTCGATGCGCAGACGTTCTGTACCGCCCGTGCTGCCCGATCCACCATAAAGAGGGCCATTTGCCGCTAAATTTGTTGAGAAGGTCATTATTCCTGCAGAAGCAACGTTAAGGTTTCCGTTGTCGTTGCCTAGTCCTACGTTACCCCCATTACTTCCTCCATTTCCTGCATCAACTAATCGTATTCCTGCCGCATCACTATTTTGAAAAATTGCAACATCATAATCATTTCCTGTAGACAGTGCTCCGCCTTGTGAAACGTGTAATTTTCGGTTCGGGCCATTTGTTCCAATACCTACTTTTCCGTTGTCTTTAATGCGCATATGTTCTTCAATAGCCGCACCTGTAGCTTCAGTAAAGAAAACTAAATCTGCCGCTGTTGCCGCTGTTGATACCCCACGTATCATCGCTAAAGAATTGTCATCGGAATTGCCGAAACTTATTTGGCCTAAGTTTTTACTTGCCGCAGGACTATCTGTACCCTTTAAAAATAATTGGCCACCGCCTTCGTTGTTTGTGCCTTGGACTGTTATTGATGCGTCAGTATTGAAAATAGCCGAACCCTTATTAGACATGTCAAGGGTGAGGGCTGCAATACCACTGTTATTATCAATGCCCGAAAAAACAATGTCTTTATCATTTACAGAAGAGAATATATTTAAGTTGCTATTTGTGCTTCTAATCTTTCCAATTTCAACACCATCATCTTTAAATTTAATGTCGCCTGTTGAAGCATCAAGATTAATATCTCCTGCAACGTCAATAGTAAAAGTACCTGTATCTGTTATTGATCCGTCTAATATAACCGTACCACCTCTGGTAATATTACCACCAGCCGTAATAGCACCTGTAGCAACTGCTCCTGTTGTTGTAATTGTTGAGGAGCCGTTGTTTATATTACCAAAGCCTGACGTTATACTACCAGCCGTAATAGCACCTGTAGCAATTGTTGAGGAGCCGTTGTTTATATTACCAAAGCCTGACGTTATACTACCAGAGTTTAATGCCCCTGTTGCTACGATACCGGAGCCAATAGTAATGTTAGCAGAGCCATTAAATGCTACGCCGTTGATAGTGCGGGCCGTAGCCAGCGTAGTAGCCGTTGAAGCGTTACCTGTAAGAGCCGCTGTGATTGTACCTGCGGAGAAGTTTCCAGAACCATCTCGTGCCACAACTTTCGAAGCTGTGTTACCCGAGACTGCGTCTACACCAAGAGTGAGCGCGGTACCCTCAGAAGCCGATCCACCACCTGTCAGGTATGAGCCGTTAGCAACAGACTGGACATAGTTACCTGTGGTATCCGTGCCTAGAGCAACAGAGTTTGCTTGGATTGTTGCAGTGCCTGTGACATTGCCAGAACCGTTAAACGCAGCAGAAGTCCAAACAACGTCGCCTGTCATTCCAATTGTTCGACCATTAGCTAGTGTAGTGGCAGACCCAGTCAGGTCAGCAGTAACCGACGCGAATGTAGGAGTAGCAGTAGTTGTGAGGTCAATACCTGTAGAAACCTTACCACCCATGCCCGAGTGATTAGTACAATAATAAAATAAGTTAATTGGAGCATCTTGCTCTAGTGTCACCTGAGTATACGCTCCAGATGAGCCCGGTGTACCAACAGCCGTTACGCCTACAGTGTACGCAGACCCCCCGGCATGAGTGCCGTTAGATGTGACGCTTAAACGCAATGGATGTCCTGAGTTGGAACTATTCGACTGGTCAAAGCGCACAGTTACGGATCGTTGCAATAACGCTGTTTGTTGTAAGGCTCCATCTAGATAGAATCTATTACCTGCGCCGGGATTAGATACAGTAACCGCTATTGTTAGATACGGTTGCTTTCCAACTAAGCCCGCTACAGTAGTGTTTATAGAAGTGTTTGCTGTCCCGTTAAAAGACCCTGACGAGCCCGTGGCGTCCCCAGTTAAGGAGATGACTCTGCCTGTAGCTAGCGCGGTGGCGGTAGAAACTGGAGTGTTTAAGGAGAACTGTGTACCAGACAAAGATAGCCCTGCACCTGCACTATATATCGGGGCGTCAGCAACTAACGTGAAAACAATATTTGTTGTGCCAAAAGTAATAACACCTGTTGTGGTCATTACGTCAAGCTCGCCACCATGAACCGTACCCTCAGTAATAAAGAAAGCATCACCTTCACCTAGTGCATCTGAGTCACTTGGGGCATAAGAATCAGCGTCAGTAGCGCGGGTAAGAACCCAATTTGCAGAACCGCTGCCAACTGTAGTAACCTTGTAGACACCGTTATGCGCTTTGTTAGTTTGGTCTTGTACCATCACGCGGTTGTTTGTGGCTACTGAAACTCCATCCAATACTAAAGCTGCTTGCGTTGCTGCGTTAGTAAGTGTGGCTCCAACCCCGCTGGAACCGTTGCTATATGTAGCGTTTAGGTTCGCAGTTGTTTCAACTCGGCAAGGTTCGTGGTAGTGGATACCCGCTGCAGCAATAGTGTCTACATATTGTTTAGTAGCAGATTGTAGCGCCGCAGTCGGATTAGCGTTAAGAATCAGGTTGCCCGTCATCGTACCGCCGCCTCTAGATAAAAGAGTCTGTATATCGACCCCATCTACCGTACCACCCACAATTAAATTGTTGCCAATGGTTACATTGTTACTTGCGTCTTCAATTACGGCCTTGTCAGCAGGGTACGTAAGGAAAATATTTTTTGTTCCAACACCCCAGTTAACGGCATTATTAGAGTTAGACGATGTGAACACCGACGTGCGGGTAATAGTCCCCCCACTAGAAGCATAGGTTCCAAGGCCAACCTCGAAGTTCACATTATCTGTGATCGAGTAATAGACCGTGTCCGTATTGGATGCAACGGAAGCAAACGTTCTAAAACCTGCAACCACGCCCCCCAGAGTATAAGCCCCGGTCCCCGTAGAATTAGTAGTTTCCTGTATACGATCAGCGACAATTAGAGCCATTGGGTAACCCCTTTATTTTTAAGCTATACGAATGATAGCGTTTGAAGCATCCGCTGCTGGAAACTGAATAGTAAATGTACCAGAAGTTGAAGTTTTATCCGCACCAAAGTCCAGCACCGCAACTGTTGGGTCGCCTGAAGCGCTGTCGTTATAAATTAATGCTCCGCGAGCTGTAATTGATGCGCTGGTAAAGTTAAGGTCAGCGAAGTCTGTCAGTGCTGTAGTGCCTGAAGATGTCGGTGTTACCTTTGAGAGCGTACCGCCGCCAGCACTGTACGAACCGGAGTTCGACACTTCATTGCCAGTAGTATACGCAGTTGTCGCCGCATTAAACGATGCACTGTTTGTATACAGGGCAAGTTTAAATGTATTGCCTGAAGAGGCAGTGAAGTTGTGCGTACCTTGAAGCAGTTCTTTCTTGAACGATGTACACATGAAGTTACCATTAAAGGCCATTTAAAGTCTCCTAAGTTGGGTTGCGAGGTCCGGAAACCCAGCCTCTTGTATTTTTACATACGTTGTTGTGCGGTCTTCTTTAACCGCTACTTTAATATAATGCGTGATGATTTGCAACATCTGTGATTTATACGCCTCCGCTTGCATTCGTATCTCGGGCGGGGCAGAAGTAGACACGCTCATTAGCTTGTCTACACACATTTCCGCTACAGCATCAGGGCTGTGCCCTCCTTTGTCAGCGGTATGTATTTTTATGGCGTCAAAGCCAAAATTCATTTCAACTTGCATCAAAGTCTCCCATCTCTGTACTCATCTTGCGCACTCCGTATTTGGACCCCGGTAAGCTGCCCAAGAGCTTCGCTATAGCGAGTAGTATATAATTGAATAAGGTCTGTCTCACCCTTCATGTATGTGTACGCCTCAATCAGAGAACCATAAAGCAAAGCGGATTCGGCATTGCCGCCGTACCAAGATGTGCTTGTGGTAACGATTGAAGGCGGGTCGTAATAATAATGTAGTTCAACTACGTAGGTGTCGTCAGGTGTTGGGCCAAGAATAAAGTTGCCTTGCTCCCCACCAAAGTCTCCGTCAAACTGAGCATAGTACTTGGGTAGGCCCGGTGTCGTGCTCGGTGAAGGGTAGGCCTCTCGTATAAAGTTTACGTCTTTATCAAGAAGGAACGAATAGTTTCCAGCCGGGTCTACGACAGCCAAAGAAAACACAGAGAGAAAATCCTCTGGTCTAGCTAAGTACAAGTCACCGTTAGTGGTAGCTGCGGTAACATTCCTGCGCAACTCAGGCACCATTATAGAGCGGTTGAGCCGCTCTTCCGACTGTTTGACAAAGTTAGGAATGTTGGAGACGAAGCTTGTCTCCTCATTCTGTGTATAGTCTTTTATTGCTGCAACCAGCTCTGCGTAGTTCATCAGAACTTACCCCATTTTAAATTTGCCACCACTAGTAGCCGCACCCATACCACGGCATTGGCCGCCGCCGCCCATCTTCTTGACTCCGCCACCGTAACCCATCTTCTTGACCTTAGCTTTGCCACCGTAGTTCATTTTCTTTACTTTAGCTTTGCCGCCGTAGGACATTTTACCAACGCCATCAGTAGCATAATCAGGAACCATTTTCCCGTTTGGACCTGTAACCATGTTCAGCTTACCACCGCTTTTCAAGCCAACAGCTTTTTTAAGCTTCTGCAGTCCTCTTTTTATTCCACGCTCTACTACTGTTGGTGGGTTACGTTCATTTCGCTCTTCTCTAAGTTTTTCTTTGCGTGCTGCCTCAGATTCACGGAATAAACGTTCTTCTTGCGCCCTAGTCAGGTTAGTGTCGGCACGTTGTCTTTTGCTATCGCCCGGCATTTGGGTCAAAGATTTCTTATTTTTTTGCATACTAATCTCCATCAGTTGTTGTTACAGTGACTCTTCCTACAGAGCCTACCATATATTGCGCTGGGTTCCAAATAGGGTTCCAGCCAAACAAACCTCTACCCGGATTTACATCTGGACGGGGGTTACGTAAAGATTGGGGGTCTGCTGTGTTAACATCCCCAGTAAAGTTTTGTGGTTGGTCGGGATCAAATACGTCTTTGCCTACACGTAGACCTGTACGTACTCCATGCTGAACCTCGTATATAAGGTCTTCTAGCTTGTAGCGAAACCCAGTCCGGTCACATATACCGTATGCGTGTTTACCACTAGCGTAACCCGGCATTATACATTCCCCCTAAACGGTACAATACGAAGTGTAGACCTATCTTGATCTTGATCTGCAGCCCTACGGAATTGTTCCTCATATTCTTGTTTTAAAGGACCAACTCTATCGGCTACTTCAGGTTTTTTCATTGCAACGTAGTACGCTAAACCAGACACAAGAGCGGGTATAAAACGAGGCGGTATAGAAGTAGTAGCTCCTCCAACACCGCTCGCCAGACCATCTATACCTTTTAGACGGTAATAAGATAGCTTATACGTAGTAGCATCGTTTGGCACAGGCCAAAGGGTAACTTGTACATTTGTAGCATTGCGCTGTACGTAGATTTGCGATGGACGCCCTTGAGTATTTTTGTTTCCCTGCTGAGAATACGTAGAAACACTCATGCGTTGTATGTACGAGTCCAGCTGCTGCGGTGTGCCTTCGTCAGTGCGGAGTTGATGTTCTATTAGGTCGATAGTATCAGAAGGTAACGTATAGGTCGCTGTACCCGCAACTAACGGCAGGGTCCCCGCCTCTATAGTAAATAGGTTCAAGCCGCGATTCTGCCACTCTAGCGTCATAATATTAAGACTGCGGCGGGCGGTTTTTAAGTCATACCCCGAACGCATTTCAAGGCCTGCACGTTCGTATGCCTCCTCAAATAATTCATTTAGTTCTGGCACAACAACCGCCATGATCTAGGCCTTCCTATACTTTGCCGTCTTCTTGGCTATCTTTTTAGGTTGTTTGGCAACCTGTTTACCTTTTTTAGTAGCCGCTCGTTTAGCCTTGGTAGTAGCAGCGTATTCTTTAGATGACAAAGCTTTTATAGCTTTAGCGGGTAGGTACCGCTCACCTGTAGCCTTTTTCCCTTGCGTCGACGGCTTACCAGACTTTGTACGCCATTTCTGCTTAGTCCATTTGCTAAGACTTTTTTGACTTTTTGCTTTTGCCATCGGCTTTAGCCTTCGCTTTCTTACTCAAATCTTTATAGTGGGATAACTTAACACTCATTTTACCATGAACTTTCCCCGTATGCATAGTACCATCCTTCATTTTGTGCTTTTCGCCCGCATGAACTGTACCGTCTTTTTTATAATGTTTTACACCCTTCACGACTTATATCCTCCACCTTTAGCTTTATATTGTTTAGCCAACATTTGCGCTTTACGAGCAGACCATTGACCCGGTTTACCACCTTTACCCCCACTTTTAATCTTGTTGAACAATGCCTTACGCATTGTGGGCTTAGTGTAATTACCAGCTTCATTCACACGACTCTTAGTTTTGCCGCCCTTGCCCATAGCCGCTACAGGTTTACGAGGCACTGCTTTTTTAACTCGGTTGCCTGTAAGTTGTCTTCCCATAGAACTACGTCCCATCATGTCAGCATTTCCACCTTTTTCTAGCTTGCCGTAATCGGCTGTTAGGGTCTTTAGCTGCTTTAGGAAATTGCTTCATTTGTCCCGCAGAACGTGCGCAGTAAGACTTGCGACGCTTAGCTGCAGCGCTTCCCTTTTTAACCTTACCTGTAACGGCTGTCTTTAGTTTAGAGCCGGGGTTATCCCGACGATACTTGGCCACACCTTTTTTAGTCATCCCCGCGCCAGACTTAGTTGGGCGTTTTTGACCACCTTTTATGGTGTGACCTTTCATTGTACCTTTTTTCTTAACTGCCATATTACTCTATAAGTAGTGTCATTACGTTTCCTGTGCCTGTAAAGGCAGAAACAAAGCAACCGTTATCAGCTAAAATACCATCATTTGGAATGTATACGTCGTTCCAACCAACAGGTAAAGTTAACTGCAATATAATAGGGCCAGTAGCTGACCCACTACGAATAGTGAAAGCGGCGGCTGCAGCGGCGTTTATTAAAACACCCTGCAATCTACCTCGTGATGGGCCTACAAGTGCAGCGGTAGCGCTTGCTGCAAAGTTATAAGCTCGTACTTCTTGACCAGCCATTTGCTAGCTCCTTACGCTAAATTTTAAAGGTCGATAGCCTGTTGATACAGAACAGTGAAACGAATTGTTCCTGCATTAGTAGCACCAGTAGTGGTTACTGTAAGACGTTTTTCAGTACCAACGTCTGCCCAAGCCAATGCTCCACCTGCTTCAGTAGTAGGGTATTTACGACCTGCACCGGAAGCGGCAGTAATTGAAAATTGGTTTAGAAAAGTAGCGTTGCCGCCAACAGTATCGCCAATGCTCAGTACGCAAGTTGCGTTTGCAACAGCAACAGATACCTCAATAACGATGTCAATAATTTGTGATGCAGCTGGGATTACGATATCAGTAACAGTGGCTGCTTGTGCGCCACCTGCGGTACTAAAAGCAGCGGTCTGAGCCATAACGACTTGACCAGTGTTTTTAACATTTACACCTAACGTAGTTCCAGTTGTTTCTTTAATTGTTCCGGCCTTGATAGGTCCAGAGAATGTAGTAATACCCATGATTATCTCCTGTCAGGGTTAAGTCAGTCGCACCATGCAACTGTCAGGGATACAGGTACCCTACAACACCTTTACGCAAAAAGAAAGCCCCACCGAAGCGGAGCCTTCCAAATTTAAATTTAAGTCCTAAGAGCTTACGCTCCCGGAGAACCGTAGATGCCCAATGGGTCGGAAACACCGAAGCTGTAACGCTCACGTGCTTTGTAGCGCACGTTGCCAGTATCGAAGTCACCATCCATGCCTGTAGCCATCGCAGAACGTACAAAATGTTTCATGCCGTTAGGGATGTCTGTAGTCAAGAACCAAGCGTCAGCGTCTGTAAGGTAGTGGTTTACACCGTACCCTTCAGGAACTGCACCGTTAGAGCTGAGAGCATTGATGTCGTTATCAGCTGTACCTACACGTAGAGTTGTTTCCAACAAACGAGTTGCTACGAACTGTAACGCAGACGGGATAATAAGCTTTCTACCGCGAGCTGCGATAAGTAGGCCACGTTCGTCTGTGTATCCCCCAATGTCGATAATCGCCTGTTCGAGCGAAGTCTCGTTAAGGTCAGCACTAACCGCTGGACGGTTAGCGTTTGTACCGCCACCAACTGTTGGGTGTGCAGTGCTGAACAATGTTACACCATCACCAGACTGGAAAGTGTCAAAGCCCGTGTTGAGCAATGAGGCAGCTTTAACCTGCTTGGTGTATGCCATAGCGCGAGCTAAAGCTTTTGTGTAACGCGAGGACAAAGAATCGTACAAGTTATCTTCCATCGCTTCTTCAGTGATGGCGAAACCCATAGCGATAGTTTCGTGTGTGTAGCGAGCTGTGAACGCCTCTTGCGCATTATCGTACGCAATAGATGAACCTTCAGCCTTTGTTGGTGCTGCACCAAAACCAGATAATTTAACTTCTTCTTCAAAGCTACGCTCTGAATTTTCTGTCTCATAAATGTCCGCGTGCTCGTTTTCGTATTTGCCATACTCAAGACCAAAAAGGGCGTTGAGTCCGGGTAAAAGCTCTTTAAGCGCCTGCGCGCGTGAAATAGCCATGTGTTAGCCCTCCTTACAAGCCAACAGCGTTAGTCATGCTGCTGTAGCCGGGGTTAAGTTTAACCAAAAGATCAGGGAATGCATCACCAATAGGAGAGGCAGAAGCCACGATACGGAAGGCAGCGGTAGTAGTCTTAGTTGTCGCGTCGACAGCACTTGTAGAGTTACCTGTAGCAGTTCTGCCAGTATTTGTAGACTGAGCAGCCGCGAAGAAAGTGTTCGCACCTATATCAGACTGGTCCATAGCGCCATCTGCTTGTACTTGGAATAGTACGTTTGGATCATCTACAACATACGCTTTGATATCGCCGCCATTGGCGGTACCAGAAGGGTAGTATTGCGAGAACGTAGTTTGGCCTTGAGCGTTGGTAAATTCACAACCCACAAACACACCAAGAGAACCTGTTAGGTTTGTTCCTGTTGGGAATGCGTTTGTACCACCGTCAGAGCCGGTTGCAGTTGATAGTGCGATGTAACCATCGGCACCGATTTGAACGACTTGACCGTTAAAGAGGTTTGTTGCCTCTCCAGCAGGGTCGATCAGGTACTGGGACGTTGCCCCAGCGTAGGCCATACCGTCGGCACGTTTTACCGGCTTTAGGCCGTAGGGAGCAGCTATAGTAGCCATGATGCTCTTCCTCCAGATTTATTTACTGTTGTAGTAAAGAGCATTATTACTCCTTACCATATAGTTACCGCGAACTACGCTTAGTTTTAGTCATAGGCATCCGCGGGTCAGACTCACGCATATAGTTTCTATCAACAGCCTCGGCCTGATTTTGTGCAGACTCAAGCTGACCATAGATGCGGTCATCTCTTAGTTCGGTCGGGATAGCGCAAAGCAATAACCCACCAACTTCGATATTGTCTTTAAAACGAGAATCAATATCTGACATGATGTGTAGCTCAGGATAATCCTCTGCCTTTACAGGCACATAGCCATCACGAAACCGTCCAGAGACGTTTGTCATATCTGCATTACCCAATGTAGCTGTGCGAATCCAGCGGAACGAAAGTCCGTCACGTGGTTCGGGGGTAGGTAGCATAGACGAGCGTTTCCAAGGTTTACGACGTTCTCCCGCTTCGCGGGTTTCGGTTGTACGAGGTTTTCTATCAGCCATTTTGCATATCCTTTAGCTTTTGCGCCGCATATTCTTTATTAGATAATCCGAGGCGCTTGGCGATTGCGGCCTCCGATGAGGAAATGACAACTTTATTGCGTGATGAGGCAGTATTTCTACCACCCGGGGCCACCACGGAGCCAGCCTTACGTTGTGGTTGTCGAACCTCGGGTTCCACGTCCGCAAAGCGATCTGGGTATCGAGACCGCATGGCCTCGTTTATCTTACTATAGTACACATCCGTTGTAGAATCAACGCCTGTCTCTAATAGTTCTTCATGTACGAGCATAGCGTATCGTGTCATGCTTGTATCTTTCTGGAACCAATCGTTCTCGGCTACCCAATCCTGCGCTTTGCGGTCTGGTTTAGGAACCCGAGGTGCTGCTTTTGGAGCTTCAGACTGGTCTTGCACAGCCCGTTGCGCCGGTTTCCAGTTCTCTACACGATCAGCTTCCATCTGTAGCTTAGATAGCGACATCTGTGCTTCGAGCACGGCATCTGTATCTCCAGCCTCATACGCCTCTTTGTAAGCTCGTTTCGCGCTGTTAAGTTCCGATGCTACACGTGCCTTGGCTTCGTTAACCAGCACGCCTTCACCTTCAGAAAGGTTTTTGCGGAGACGCGTAGCTTCGTTCTTCTGCGATTCAGCGTAATGAACTGCGACTTCACGTTCTCGTTCAGCTTCTTCTTTACGGCGACGTTCTTCATGGAACTCGAATTTTAGCTTCTTGATACGCTTCTGTACCGATTCACTGTGCTTTTCAAGTTCTTCGTCTTCTGGAATATCCGCCTCTGCGTCAGCTGCCCGGCGTGGACGGCCTTTATCTGCGTCTGGAGTATCATCTTCGATCTCCACTTCAAAGTCACCGTCGTCGGACATATCTACTTCAACGGTGTCTGTTTCGAGTTCTTCGTTCTCGACTATTGTATTCTTGTCAATCATGCTCTGCTATACCCCCGTGGGTCTTCAACCACCGCTTCAACAGTATCATCGTTGATAATGCGGAACTCTCTGTTGTGTAATTTAAAACGTGTACCTGAATACGAACGGAAGATAATAAAATCACCTTTTTCGCACCATGGACCGTCAGGGAAACGTTTTTTGTCTGTATAGGCTCCAGTACCTATACTTATAACATACCCAATAATGGTAGCAGTTTCTTCCATCTTGGTTAAAGCATCGGGCATATAAACGCCCCCATCTGTTTTACCCTCAAGTTCTGGGATTGCGATAAGCAGCTTATAACCTTTCGGTTCGGGTAATTTTGCCAGTAGCTGCTCGTCATCTATTTTGTCGGTAGCGTACATCTTAGTCTCCTGCAGTGATTAAAGGCTCACAGCGCCTTTTGCATGGATTATTCCACGTTATGTCGTATAACTACACGTATGATGCCTAATCTTCAATATACTTCTTCTCAATATCTTTAACATCGTTACGTATAGTAGTTAAGGCTTCGTATTTACCTACTAGCCTCCAGTAAGTCTCTTGATTTTGTGCGCCGCCTTCCGCTAGGTGTTCGGCGATAGAGGTGCGGCTTTCTTCGAGCCGTGTAAGCATGGTATGAAATATACTATCAGCCATCGAGGTTCACTTTCTCTGCAATGTCCATAGCTAGACGCGCCGCGGACTCCTTCTGATCTGTTTCAAGCTCTGCAACCTTAACGCCAATACGTGCCGCTTCTTTCTCCTCTTCGGAGTCGATACGTGCCTGTTGTAGTCGGGCGTTCTCTTGCTTGGACATAGCGTCGATATTAATCTTCAGCTTATCCATCTCGATCTTGTGCTTCAACTCAGTCTCTTTAATCATCAACTCGCGTTGCTGAATCTGAGTAAGTGGATCAGCCTGCTGTGCAGCGGCTTGTTCTGCAGCTGCTTCGGCTTGGCCTTTTTGGAACAGCTTCTCTGCAGCTTTCGCGGACAGTCGTGAGACCTGAAGCTCTATATCTTCTGGTAACGGTGCCTCTGGGTCTGGAAGTTCTACGCCTAGCTGTTTCTGTATCTCTACACGATATTGTAGCGCTACGTGCTCCGTAATGTGAGACATCATAGCGGACTGAATTGCGCTCGCGAACGGTGATTGCCCCACAATCTGCATGATCTTAGGGTCTTGCATCGCCATCATATGAGTCTGGATATGCGCCTCATGGTCTTGATAAGCAAAGGCTTTGACCGGCTCTTGTTTTAAGATAGCCATATTCTCAGTTACTGGGTCAGCGGGTTTAATATCTTCGGCTAACGTAATGATATCGTCAGCGTCTTTAATACCCAGAACTTCGAGCATCTGACGGTGCAGCTTGCCCATATTGTACATTTGTGGTGCTTGCTGGGCCAGTTGAAGTGCAGCTTGATACTGCATTATGCGTTGCGCCATTGTAGCCGCGTTAGGATCAGACACTGGGATGACATCTACCCGGCCATCAAAGTCTGCTATACGATCTGCGGGTTCGTCCATCTCATACGCGTACTCAGAAGGCATGTAATCATGTACGATCCTAGCTAAGATACGAAGCTCTTGTTTCATCGCTGCGTGCAAGCGAGCCTGAATACCCGACATTACCTGCATAGAACGCTCCATAAGCGCCAAAGTCGTTCCTACAGGAGCCTGAGCGTTGATATCACCCATTTGGATGTCACCTACCGCCGCAATACGTCTTCCTTCATCTACGACGTTCCCAAGTAGTGAGTAGAGTACGCTTGATGGTTCTTTGTAAGGAAGGGGTACAATGGACTCTTTAATCGTACCAGCTGGCACGTCCACGTCACGAAACTCACCCGGCATGATTGGGGTGTTGTCCCCGGTGATACGCATGCCTCGGGCTTTAAAGCCTGCTGGGAGGTTAGATAACGTACCTGCATCAATAAGCTGACGCATTATAGAGGTAGCAGATTTGGTCAAGCCCCCTAGCGTGTGTATAAGCCCTGTACCGTAGAAACCCATACCGGGCAAATACGGATAATGTACGACGTGCATACGCTTCTCGCGCTTGCTGTCTTCTTCATACCAATTTCGACGGATAGCTAGAATTACGCTAGACGATTTATCAATCGTTACTACATACGGCAGTGAAACACCGTCTACATCATCGAAAGGCTCAGGTAGGTCTAAATCTACATGCATTTCTAGAACAGTATGTCGTGGGTCGTCAGAGTAAGTAGCTTCAGAACCTTCTAGTTCGTTGTACTTCTCTTCAATGTCAGTGACATCTTTAGTTGCTTCAGGCAGTTCGACGTCACGGTAGAAGCCGTTTACCTGTAGTTTAAGTACTTCTTCAGGTGTTTGCTTCATAACATGCGTAAATCGTGGCGCGGTTCGTAAATTAGACGCACCGTAGGATACTACAAGGTCTTCTGCAGGAACAAACTGGGACACAGGACGTTCTGTTATAGGATCGAAGTAGATTTTCTTAAATGCGGAGCCAGCCATCGGGAGTTTGAACAACATCTGTTCCATCTCGTCACGGTAATCCGGCATCTTTTCAGTAATAAGGTAGTTAAGTTCGGTCTCGACACGTTGTGCCTGCTCAAACTTCTCAGATGTCATCTTGCCTACAATCTTGCTGCGTACGGGTCCTGCTGCTGGGAGAAGTTCTCCCATCGCCTGCGCTTGGAATTTAATCACCGCTTCGGTCATCATAGGGTGGTACACCCCAGAAGCTCCGTTCCACGGTTCGGTACGCTCCTCTACCTTCATACCGAGAAGGTCCATACCCTTAATATAGGCACTGGCCCATTCACTGCGAGATTCACGATCAGAGGAAAAGTGTTCTATTAGCTCGCTTGCTATTTCCTCGAGTTCGTCGTCGTCAATAAATTCAGCTAGGTTGGAATCGTGAGAAATATCTTCGTCCATCTCAGGTGTATCACCAAACTCAACCACAATAGACCCGTCATCCATAACAACTTCTATAGCTTCTGGGTCTTCCACTTCGATAGTTAAATCAGGGGTTAGCTCGTTCTCCTCAAAGAGAATATCACTAGGTTCCATAGGTTTTTCGACTGCCATGTTCTTGCCTCACTCGGTTCGTTTGAGGGCACTATAGCAGATATAGTGCCTAAATAGAAAGCTATCTTCGTAGGGTGAGGACACAACTAACGAGGGAGGTTCGGTACGAAGTGTCCTCACGGACGCTACCAACGTCCTGTGGATAGCCATACTACACATATACACGTATGTCATCCCCATCAGTAATACGCCGCCTTACGATGTAAATATGAGTCATCGTCCTCCATGTCCGTAGGTAAACGGATAAATCCACCCTGACGGAATCTTAGGAGAGCCATAACCGTACTGTCGACTAAGTCATCGTTTGACATGAATGGAAACCCAGCCACTTCTTCTACGAGCTCGTCTGCCCAACGAGTGGCGGGTACCCAGACCATGCCTGAAGAAATAATATCTGACACAGAGTTAAGCCGTGCTAACTTATCACCAGTCCCTCGGTGGGGTGTGTACTCGGTGACAGGCAGGCCCATGCGTCGCATCTCTTGGTAGAGTGCTACACCAGAACTTTTCTTCTCCACAATGAACGCGTCAGGGTCCCAGTGGTTGTACTGTTCCATCGCCAGCTCCTTGAGCTCAGGAAACTCCAGCCGTTCTTTTATACTGTCAAGTAGAATAATGTTGTGTGAACTTGTTTCCTCGTGAAAGAACACGCCCCAAGTGGTAAGTGCGGTGTAATCGGCCCGGTTATGCTTCTCTGCCGCGGCATCTAGGGACATAATTACGTACTCAACCGACGGGAGCTTGTCGTTCTCCCAAATGTTCCACCATTCACGCTTCACAATAGAAGCTTCTTCGGATGTGGGCTGCTGCTGGTACTGCGAGTTCCACTGGAACGCAGGCATTGAGGCCTTGGTTCGCTTTAACGCCGCAAGATCAAAGAACTCCGGCCATAGGGGCTTCTCTATTGGTTTACCCTCTTTGTCTTCAGAGTCTAAAATTGCAGGGAACTCAACGATTTCGTACTGGTCAGCCTCCTCATTCTTAACCATATCGTTGGTCACACGACCTGTTAGGTCGTCCATATGCCACCTAGTCTGCACGATAGCTACACGCCCCCCGGGCATTAGTCGTGTTCGGGCACCGAAGGTAAACCATTCGTAAGCTTTTTTAAAGACGGAAAAGTTGCCGTTGATAACATCTTGTTCAGAATGAGGGTCGTCGACCAACAATAGGTCAGCGCCACGCCCAGCCAAAGCAGAACCAATACCACACGCAAAATACTCTCCTCCAAAATTTGTGTTCCATCTACCAGCTGATTTACTGTCTACCGCAAGAGAAACCTCTGGAAATATAGATTTATACTCTTCTACGGCAATAAGGTTACGAACCTTACGCCCAAAATCCACCGCTAAGTCTGTGGTGTGTGACACCATCATCACTTTTTTGTTTGGGTTCCTACCTAAGAACCATGCAGGGAAGAAAATAGACACAAGCTGTGACTTACCATGTCGTGGTGGAATGTTGACACATATACGGTCTTCATCTCCAGATTCAATCGACATAAGCATGTCTGCGAGGATTCTATGGTGCTTCCCTACTATGAACCCCGGCATCATCGCCTTGCAAAACTCTATGAGATCGTCATGCGCCGCCTTATTTGCCTTCCGCATGGAGAGTTCTCCCACGATTGTGTCGATCTCGACAAGCTCTTCGGGGCTAAACGAGTCTAGATTGTCCAGTATGCGCTGGATATCCTCTGGTGAGAAGTCCATATCTTTAGCTAAGTTAGCTAAATTGCTAGACATTGAGGCCCAACTCCTTATCTACGTCGATAATAGCGCCGTCAATCGTGATCGCATCCTCAATTTCACTGGGGTTTACCAACCTAGACAGCTTTTCGCGTAGTTTATCCTTCAGATCGTCCGATGTTTGGTGCGTTACGGTCACTTCAGACTTCTCAGCAAACAACCCAACGTCTGATATCTTACCTAGCAGCTCCAACGCACGTATCCGTATGCGTGGGTCAGGGTTTTCGGTCTCCTCGATCAGCTTATTTGTCACTAAGTGGCGTACTTGCGTTGCACTTTTCACTACAGAGTGTCCGAAATCCTTCAGGATTCTGTCTGTCAACAGTAAAGTCGCGGGTGTCAACTGGGCCACTCGCTTAGGCGTTGCAACTTTGGATGTTTTGTGAGGGTTCTCAGCGTAAGATACGGCTAACGCCGCTGCTGTATCCTTGTCTGCACTGGTTGCTTCAACCTTTAGTCCGTTGGCATGCAGGTATTCTACCGTCTTCGCAGCTGCGGACGTTTTGATTGCAAGGTCCTGCATGTCCGGAGCTCTGCGGGTCGGTACTCCGCGCTCAGGTTCAATATGTATAGTCATTTTTAGCCCTCGTTTGTGGGACTATACAAAATTTTTTACAGCATTTCAATCCAGTTTGATAATAGGCGTTTCTATATACGAGGGGGTGGGGTAGTCACGGGCATCAAAAAGTTAGGTAGGGGGGCCCCAATTTCGTGGAAACGTAAAATATTTGCGCAGAATAGTATTATAGAGTTGAGGGTATAGTGCGGGTGTGCAGGGGGGTTGGGGGTAGGTGGGGTGTCATATGTGTAGTGATCTACTACCATTTACCCTCTAATACTGTGACACAACACACACAAACACGTATACTGATGTTATCAAAAGCGAAACAATCTTGTAACGCTAAGATATATATTCTCGAAAGGATATACCATGACACGAATGATAGACATACTACCACATCAAACTAACCACCCAATGCTAGGCGCCGAGCTAGGTGCTGAGATTGCCAAGTTTAGTAAAGGCGTAGTCGGCCAAGATAAGAAGCTTACAAAGGTTCTTGATATGTTTAAAGCAGGCGGGTTCAAAAGCACTGACCTAATCAGCAACACTTCAAAAGGTTCAACAGCAACCGAGGAGATGTTCACATGGTGTAAGCAAATGATAGCGAATGGATTTCCAGCCGGAGTTAAAGAGCTTTGTGAGCTATCGCCAAAAGCGGCCGGTGATAAAGTGGTCGATGGTCGAAATAGATCATACTGGGCAAGACAACCGAACTCTATAATCGGTGGATTGCAAACGCAACTAAAGAATAGAGAGCAGATCGACGCTGAGATAGCAAGCGGTAAGCAAGGTGCTGATGCTAGGACAAGATCGTCTGAAGCGATTGCCAAAGGTGAACTAGGCAAAGTAATAACCCGCTTACAAAAAGCAGAGGTATTCGAAACAACTATGGATTTGGATGTTATGATATCGCAACTACAAGCGATGGTTAAATCAATCCGCTAAACTAAACTGGGGCGGTCTAGGCCGCCCCACACTATCAATCAATTACAGGAAACAAAACAATGTTAGAAACACTATCATATAATCAAGATCAAGATATGATCGACGAAAGATTTAAATGGAACCGCATCGGTCAAGTAATGATCGGTGTTATGATTAAATGGGATGACGAAAAGTTTAATAACTTTTTTAATGCAATCAAACCACAATTACCGCCAGATGAAATCGAAGAAATTTTAAATCGTCGTTCGTGGTACACTTCGTGCAACGATATAGTAAAACAACACGATAAGAAATCACCGCGTCAAATGTCGTTTACATTTATGCCAAAATAACCACATGCGTCGAGCCGAAAGGTTCGGCGCTTTTTTTGTGTCTAGATTTTGGGTACTAATTATACCAGTTCTCCGAGCAGCTTTGCGACACATCGGAATCGGCTTGTTACGACACCCGCCAGTATGTGTAGTGACCCACTACCTTAATTATGCCAGTTCTCCGAGCAGCTTTGCGACACATCGTACTTCGTGTGTACATCTTCTCGTATGTTTATGTACGTCGTGTGACAAGACTCTCTAATAAGGTAGTGAACCACTACTATATCTATACCAGTTCTCCGAGCAGCTTTGCGACACGACATGTATGCAGAGGCCTTATTTTTATAATGTTCCACTATAATGTTCCTAATGTTCCACAAGAAGTTCCACAGTAGGCAAAAATAAGTCATTGATTTTACTATAATGTTCCTAATGTTCCTAATGTTCCATATAAAAAAATATAACACTTCCTACGCGACCCCCCATCTATAATGCGATGTAAGCCCCCAGCACAAATCCCAGAACACCCAAAAAATGACGGAACATTAGGAACATTGGAACATTCGTTTATTATCAAGCACTTACAGATACACCATGTGGAACATTACAAAACCCCATCGGAACATTGTAATCATATCAATAACTTAGCACGGAACATTACCCAGCAACACAGTAGTGTCTCACTACGCTACACAATCATGTACCACCTGACACCACGTCTCACCACAGGACACACTCAGAAAGCTTGACATTCCTTATATGCTATGGTATAGTAGTATATGTTCTGGTGTGATGTCCAACGTGTGTGGTCTCATCATCAGGCTTCGCTACCTAGTGTAGTGTTTCACTACCAATATAAACCAACCAATCAAATGGAGATTATCATGCCTATCAAAGCTCACTGCATATCATGCGACCAGCCTTACGACCTTCGCCGAAAACAACTTGGGTACAACTTCTGTTTAGACTGTGGCGAATACCAAGCGACTAAGCAACGCGCAGGTTGGTGTATCGCACCCATCGCGCACAAGCAAGGCGCAACACTTGTCACCAATCTCAACGACCTCAAGGGTCTCAACAAATACACAGGAGAGTAACATGAAAAAGTTCTTATTATTCACGTCTGCCACATACTATCCTTACGGGGGTATGGGCGACTGCAAGGGTGAGTTCGCTTCACTCAATGATGCTGTTGACCACGCGACTAACTCTAATGACTGGGGCGCAACGGACAATATGCACATACTCGAAGTAGGTGACGAGCTAACTGTTTGGGAGTGCGACAGCACAGGCCAAGTAACCAACGCCCTACCCTTAACCGATTATATTAAAGCAGGAGAAGTATAATGAACAACGTACACCAACTAACCACCGCGAGTAGTGACACACTACTAACTGATGCACCAACACTCGCCTCATCTGCAATGCTCGTAGAACTCAACATATCTTCATGGGAAGGTCGCGCGAAAGATAAGAAAGCCTCCACCAAAGTAACAGAAGATGCTCAAGCAAAGAAGGGTGTCGCAAACGTATACAAAAAATTACTCGGTGATTGTGATGAACTTAGCGCGCTTCGAACTCATGTCACTGCTACTCGCGGTATGCACTCAAATATGACGATGCCTTGGTCTAACTCTGGGCTACGTCTGTTACCTACAGCGCAGTACTTCAAATATACCGAAGCTATGTCTAAAATGCAGAATGAGTTTGAGAGCTTGAAGAACAAATTCTTGACCGCGTACAACGACACAGTGGTAGATGTACAGCTAGAGCTTGGCACTTTGTTCTTACGTGAGGACTACCCCACAGTAGAAAGTCTGGACAGCAAGTTTGCTTTCCGTATGAACTACACGCCGTTGCCAGATGTCGGTGACTTCCGTGTCGATGTGGGTAACGATGCACTACGAGAAATCCGTGAAGAGTACAGCAACTTCTACACCGCACAATACAATACCGCTATGAACAACATGTGGACACGTTTGCACAAGGCACTGGCAAATATGTCTGAGCGCCTAGACTATAGCAGTAAAGAGGACAAGAAAGTATTTCGTGATACGCTCGTTGGCAATGTCAACGACATGATAGAACTACTACGTGTGTGTAATGTTACGCAGTCGATCCAGATGTCTGACATGGCAAACAAACTCGAAGAGGCGATGTCTGGCGTTACAGCGGACGCATTGCGTGAGGACGTTACGTTCCGCGCCGAAACCAAAGCGGCAGTCGATGCCGCTATGAAATCACTACCATCATTAGATATATAAACAAGAAGGAAGAACAACATGACTAATCAAGCACACTCAATGTACCAAATAAACTTACCACAATGCGTCGATCTAATCGTAGCGGTGGGTCACAGACGAACCGTCCTTGCTCAAGGTGATATGGGCAACGGTAAATCATCTATGATACACATGATAGGAGATAAACTTCCAAAGCATCGCAAAGTATATTTCGATGCAACCACAAAAGACCTTGGCGATATTATGATACCGTCCATGCAGTCTATCGAACGTGATGGTTGCGTCCGTATGATTCCTAACGAAGAACTAGGCATACACTTAGATGGGCCGATTATTCTTATGCTCGACGAGATTGGCAAGGCGAACCAAGCAGTGAAGAACGCTATGCTACGTCTCATTCAAGAGAGACAAATTGGTAGTTACACACTACACCCTGACAGTGTTGTCTTTGCTACAACAAACAAAGGTAGCGAAGGAGTTGGTGACATACTACCACCACACGTACGTAACCGTATGATTGTGGTGCAGATCAAGAAAACAGACCACATGGACTGGATCGAATGGGGTATCAACAACGGCATAGATCACAGCCTACTTGGTTGGGTCAAAGATAATCCACACTTGATGGCCTCGTTCGAAGATATCAAAGACCCATCTGAGAACCCGTACATCTTTGATCCGCGAGCGCAACGCGCCGCTTTTGTTACACCTAGATCACTACATTCCGCATCTGACATATTGAAGTCGCGCGAAGGTATCGACGATATTACTTTGACCGCCGCCTTGATGGGTACGATTGGTGATCGTGGTGCGATGGACTTGATGGCGTTTGTGTCACTATCCGATCAGCTACCTACCTTGCAGTCTATCAAAGACAGCCCGCTTACCGCCAAAGTGCCCGACAGCGCCGCCGCTATATGTATGGTTGTGTATAGAACTATGTCCGCGTTGGACAAAGATTGGATCAACAGTTGGATGGATTACTTACCGCGCCTCGATACAGAAGCACAGGCTATGTTTGCCAATGGGGTACGCGCAAAGAACTATTCCAAGCAGTCAATGGTTATGACGAACAAGAAGTTCACTGATTGGGCTATGGATAACAACCACCTATACACAGCAGATAAGGTATAATCATGGAAAAAAGCTACAACGTAACCGTGGAAGGGTTGGTGTCACGAGTTGTCTGTGTACTCGCCGCCACAGAAGCCGAAGCAGAAGCCGAGGCCAAACAAGAATTTACTTCGGCAGTGGGCGCATTAATCGCTGTCGTGGTGTCAACCGAAAGGAGAGAGAAATGACGCGTGAGGAGTATGAAGACGCGTACCGCATTAGGTGGGAAGAACAACTCAAGTTGGATAAGAAAGCAAACACTATGCTTATCGAACGTCAAAAACCGTCTAAGCATGCAGGCCATAGTAAGATAAGCGGCGCACGCGGTGGCAAAGCAATAAAACATAACCATAAGGAAAAAACAAATGGGTAAAAGATGGACAGACAAAGAGGATGATATCCTCACGACACTTCGTGAAAATGGTATACCTAACAGTGAGGTTGCTTCAATCATGGGTCGATCAACACAGGCAATTTACCAACGTGCGTTTGCGTTGAGACGTAACGAGCCTACGTTTAGTGAAGTTATAGATATAGCTTTTGCCAAGCACGGCATCGAGTTCGGTGAGCATGGCGATTGGTACGAAGGTATGGATACTAAACAGGTGTACAACACGCTCGAGCAAACTTTGGAAATGCGCGAAGAACGTGCGCGTGTGTACCTCGCAACAGAACCCAAGCGCAGTTGGTTTAACCGCCTGTTTGGATGGGGGAAATAAAATGTTAATGGTAAACCAACTAACTGAGGAGCAACGGCTGACAAAAGCCGTTGTGTCCATCATGGGCAGTCCGAAGTATGTCTATCTTGCAGGTGTGCTGATGATCGGGGATCGTTGTATTGTAGACGATCTTGCAGACGGCATATTTACAACAGCGTATACCAACGGACGTGACGAGTGCTATGGACGTGTGTTTGTAAGCAGACTCAACGATGCCGAGCTTAGGTTCTTGGTGTTGCATGAAGTGTATCACAAGTTGTTCCGCCACTTGACCACATGGAAACATCTATACTTGCAAGACCCAGAACTCGCAAACATGGCGTGTGACTACGTTATCAATCTAAAGATTGTAGATGATAACTACCAAGATGGTTTCGCTACCATGACAGGTGAACTTGCGTGCGGTTGCTATGATCGTAAGTATGCAGGTATGGATACCGCACAGGTGTACAACTTGTTGCGTAAAGACCAACCGCAAGGTGGCGGCCAAGGTGGTGGCGATGGCGATCCCGAAGATGGTGATGATACGCCCGAAGATGGTAGTGGCTCACTACCGAACGGACACAAACCATTCGACACACACGATTGGGAAGGCGCACAAGAAATGTCCGACGATGAACAGCGCGAACTCGCAAGAGAGATCGACGAGGCAGTACGTCAAGGTGCATTGGTTGCAGGTAAGATGGGCAGTGGTGGTGATCGTAGCCTAGAAGAATTGCTAGAACCACAAGTCGATTGGCGTGAAGTGTTGCGTGAGTTTGTGCAGACTACTTGTACAGGCAGTGACTACTCTACATACCGCCGACCTAACCGCAGGTATCTGAGTGGTGGTATCTACATGCCAAGTGGTGTCAGTGAAAAGGTCGGGGAACTGGTGGTCGCAATCGACACGTCTGGATCAATCGGACAGACCGAAGTCACCGCGTTTCTTTCCGAAGTCAAAGCAATATGTGACACAGTACGTCCAGATAAAGTACGTCTGTTGTATTGGGACACAGAGATATGTCGTGACGAAACGTATGACACGCACGAACTCGATACACTTGTACAATCTACTAAGCCGAAAGGCGGTGGTGGTACAGCTGTAGAATGTGTGACTGAGTACATCCGTGAAGAAAGCATCAACGCGCAAGCGTGTATCGTGATTACTGATGGCGACCTATACAGGGGTTGGGGTCAGTGGACTATGCCTGTGTTGTGGTGCGTTATCGACAACAAGCACAAAGTGCCAGACGTAGGCAAATGTGTACATATTAAATCAAGGGAGATGTAAATGAGTAAAACTTATATTGGAGTGTGGGATTGTACCTTCTACAAAAGCGATGCCGATGGCAACGAACTCAAGAACGCCGATGGTAGTATCAAACTATTCGATGCACCTAAATTAGATATGTCTCACATCGCGGAGTATGTAGACGACGATGATCTAGTGGAGGTGAAGCAATGAGTAAAATTGGAAACTATGTAGTCGGGTTGCAGGAGCAACAGCATTTCATCGAATGTCCTGAGTGTAAGGACACATATCACCAAGGCAAAGTTACAGGCGAGGAGTTCAAGTGGACTGGCGATACGTATGAGCCATTCGAGACATGGGTCGATTGCGACAACTGTAGTGGTCTAGGTGAGATAGAACGTGACGACGACGATGAAGACGAGGGAGCTTCGTGTGGGCAATAACTGCCCACACAGATAATTTAAACTAACCAACAATATTAAACAACAGGATAAAAACAAATGGCACTAACATATTCATCATTCAATAGCTTCGACGAGGTAGTGTATCACTACGAAAGCATAGAACCAATGGGCGGTAGCACTAACAAGGGTAAAGACATCAGACCCATGGGTGATCGCAAACGTAAGTACGAACGTATCGTGAAGATCAGCAACAACTGCTATGCACTATCAGATGGCTTTCACTTTGGTGACGAACACTTTAACTGGGGTTGGGGCTATTATGCTTCACAGACTGAGTTTGTACCTACACTAAAGGACATGGAGAAGTATGCACCTATTATATGGCGCAAGAAACGTGATGGCACAGAACAAGTCACAATACGCAACGGATATGGAGACAATGCACACAACTCACGTTATGCTTTCATAGACAGACACACACCGAAAGGTTTGGGGTTTCGTATCGACAATGGTAAACAGTATGTGACTAAGACAATGGTAAGCGGTAATGGACGGCACTACCTAGCCAAGACCCATACCACGCCGCGTAGTGTCTATGAAGGTATAAAGCTTAGCGCAAACGATAATCATTATGCGGCGAAAGCTAAAAAATGGGCCATGGTACACGACGACAACTCTGCCTTAGTGTTCAACAAAGTCGAGAGTAAAGATAGGTTCTCTGGTACTGACTGGGTACATGTTGAGGGGACAGGACGTCCAATACCAAAAGGCCCGCGTGTGAACAAGAAAGCCAAGGCTAAGTTCAAAGATGCAATCAGTTCGTTCTTTGAATGGGGCATGGCTATGTCACCCCTACTAGCATTGGACGACCACGAGTACACATCTAAGCAGGGAGAGATACTAGCCGAAGTCTATAGAAATGAGCATGGCGTGTACTGGCGACAGGTAGATGCAAAAATAGGACGTGAGATTGTGCGGGACGATCAGCACACCGCACGACTAGCGTTTTGGGTATACTTTGCTGGCAACTGCTACACTGCAGGTGAAGGGAGTTGGAGCTTCAACAACACGCCTCTACTCAAAAAGCTAGAGACTAAAGAAGATGTGTCTACTGTACGGTCACGCTTCAATACATTCATCAACACAGAACTCGGGTTCTGGAAAAAGTAAGGAGAACAACTATGGAAAATCTAGGATTAAAATTAGTATCAGATATCGTTGGCGATATTGGTAAAGGCTCTATAGATCGGCTCACTAACGGTTTAAATGCACAACAACTAGAAGTAAATGTTATGGGTAGTAGCCTCAAAGAGAAGGTACTCGGTTACAAAACTTCGCCGAGGTCCGATACGTCCTTGTGGGTTTATCGCCCACAGGATACCTACGCTATGGGTTATATTACGTACGATTATATGAACGATACAGGCGAACAAGACAGGCGTTACGCCGTGTTCTCGCCCAACATACTCAACAGGAAGTACTCGTATGGTATGAAACGCTACATGTCTAGCGCAATGCGTGGAGAAAAGGGTGTCTCCAACGCGGCAAAATACCTACGTCCGTTGACCCCCAAGCAGGTTCTAAAGCAAGCCCAACGTGAGTTTACTTCTGCACTACATCGCGTGAAGGATACAGCAAGTACTAAGGCGAACAAGGTCACAGCTAAAATCGACACCGATGTTTTCAGAGCTAAGAGGCTTGGTTCGCGTATCCCTAACCCACTGCAGGGAGAACTCAAGCGTATACTGCAATCAGATTACGTGTTTCTTGACAAGGAACTCGAAGTACTGCTAACCGAAGCGTTTGTCGCGATTGATGAACATAAAGAAAGCAGTGCGCTTCACGAGGCAAAACATATTTTTATCGAGGTAGTACAATCCCAAGGGGCAAATGTATTCCGTGGGTTTTCTGACGTGGGCGACAACTCTAGGTTGTTTCGTTTCGACGACAGCAATGAGAACAAGTTAGTGTACACACAGGAAGAACTACCAGAGAGTTTGATGGGTGCAATATCTGTGCTGTCAATGGTGGAGGCAGGCCAGTACGTTTCGGGCGTTGGGTATCGTGCCGCTGAGAATATGTTTTACATTAAAGGTGAGAGCGAGTGAGCGTAGGCGCAAGTGACGCTACTACGTACCGCGTGACAATACATCCCACCACAAATAAGGTTATTGTAATGTCCTTTGATCTAGGGCCTATTGACTCGACAGGTTTAGGGGTATATGACAGTATAAACGACACTCCAGAATGGGTTCAAGAACGTATTGCTACCCTTATGCTTGTTGACCCTACACCACCGACCAAACCTATAGAGGGTGTAGGTCATAGGATCGACAAGACTACCTATTGGATTTACGCTGATAGGTAGTGACACACTACCAATTTAACTTTGGGGGGCGTACAACCGCCTCCCATTTATGCCAGTTACCACACACGGAGATCAACAATGGCAACCACACCAGAAGCTAAAGTAAAGAAGGTAGTGACCAACTACCTAAAGAAGATGGGCGCATACTACTTCTACCCCGTTACGGGTGGATTTGGACGGAGCGGCGTGCCTGACATAGTCGCGTGTTACAAAGGGTTGTTCCTTGGTATTGAATGTAAAGCAGGGAAGGGGAAGACTACTGCACTGCAACAAAAGAACCTAGACGATATTAAAATGGCAGGGGGTTTTGATTGGGTCGTAAACGAAACAAACATGCACCAAACAGAAACACAAATTAAGTATTGGGCAACAACACAACAGGAATAAACAACATGAGCATTATTAATAGTATGGAAGCACAAGAAGTTTTTATTACCCACCAAATGCCTACAGGCACTGCCTTTGGGGTACGGGTAGATAACGGTGAGAAAGTTTTTATAAACTCTAAACTATCTAAGAAGCACACTATCGCTGAGGAAGAAGTACGGATGCTTATAATAATCCCAAACACTAAGATCGAAACGCCTTGGCAAGCTATTGGTGTATCTGGTGACCCTACATCGTTGAATAAATTTGTGAGCAATAGACGTAAAGAAGGATACAAGATATGATTGATATAGATACCCATTCAGTTGAAGAACGTGTGTGGGCGTATCTACTTACTAACCGTGGGGCAAGTTCTAGCCAAGTAGCTGAGGCAACGAATACGGACGTGGAGTATGTCGATAAGATGATAGAAACGATATCGTCACCCAACTGGAGAGAAGAAGCACCCATCAAGTTTGTAAAGGACGACAACGCTAAGACTAGGTACGATTTATTGCCACCAGAATTGCTAGAAGAAACAGCGAAAGTACTTACGTTCGGCGCACAGAAATACAGCGCGCACAACTGGGCGCAAGGTGCATCATGGAGCCGTTACTTTAGTGCTATGATGCGTCACATGTGGGCTTGGTGGAGAGGTGAAGATAACGACCCCGAAACAGGGTTTTCACATTTAGCTCACGCCGCATGCTGTCTTAGCTTTCTTATAGCTTATCAACGGCGCGGCTTAGGTGAGGATGATAGGGTATGATTGATACTAAGGTTAAAAATCTAGCCGCTTTACAACGTTCGTACGGTATAAAAGTCGGAGCGTTTGCCCCCGTACTGGAGAGGACAACTACACACGAAGTATGGAAGTTCGCCATTATACAGGCCGTTGAGGGGGGCTATGATTCTGTCTCCGAGTATTTAGTCGATCTCCTGACTGATGCGTACTATGACTCTAAGGCGTCGGAGGGGGAAAGCTGATGGACGTATACACACTCGACTTTGAGACCTACTACGACCAAGAGTATTCGCTATCCAAGATAACGACAGAGAGTTATGTGCGCGATCCACGCTTCGAAGTGATCGGCCTTGCTATCAAAAAGAACGACAAGGTTACGAAGTACTTTAACGATGCCCAGACCATCGAACGTCTACTAACGCACATAGACTTCTCTGACAGTGCTATCCTAGCGCAGAACACTATGTTCGATGGGTCTATTCTAAGTTGGCGGTATGGTGTGAAGCCGAAGGTGTGGTTTGACACTATGTGCATGGGTAGAGGTTTACACGGAATAGAGGCAGGTGCATCACTGCGGGCTTTATCTGAACGCTATGGTATCGGCGAAAAAGGTTTCGAGGTAAACAATGCCAAGGGTAAACGCCCCGCCGATTTCACTGCAGAAGAAGCTAAGAAGTACGGCGAGTATTGCATACAGGATGTCGAGCTAACGTATAAACTATTTAAGATTATGGGAGCTAACTTTCCGCGCACTGAGCTAAAGCTGATCGACGTTACACTACGTATGTTTATTGATCCGATACTTGACCTAGACCTTGGGTTGTTGGAACAGCACTTGGAAGACACGCAAGATCGTAAGGACAAACTACTGCGCGATGCAGGGGTGACAGACAAGAAAGACTTGATGTCAAATCTCAAGTTTGCTGACATGCTACGTGGTCTCAACGTTGAGCCACCTATGAAGATCAGTCTGACAACAGGCAAGGAGACGTACGCCTTTGCTAAGAGTGATGAAGACTTCAAGATATTGCAGGAACATGAGGATGATCGTGTGCAATCCCTAGTAGCGGCGCGCCTTGGAAATAAATCTACTCTTGAGGAAACACGCACACAGAGGTTTATAGGTATCTCTAAACGTGGACGTTTACCCGTACCGATTAGGTACTACGCGGCGCACACTGGTAGATGGGGTGGAGCGGATAAGATTAACTTACAAAACCTACCGAGCCGTGGGCCAAATGGTAAGAAGTTAAAGAGGGCTATCATTGCACCAGAAGGACACACAGTTGTCGAAGCCGACTCTTCCCAAATCGAGGCACGGGTACTCGCGTGGTTCGCGGGACAGAATGATTTAGTAGACCAGTTCTCCAAGGGTGAGGACGTGTATAAGTACATGGCGTCTAGCATCTACAACGTGGCTGTAGAGAACGTAACTAAAGATCAAAGGTTTGTGGGTAAGACTACAATTCTAGGTGCGGGCTACGGCATGGGAGCAGAGAAGTTCCAAGCGCAACTAAAACAATACGGGTTCGACATCGAGTTGGACGAGGCGCGGCGCGTTATCAATATATACCGAGAGGCTAACTTCAAGATTAGTAAGGTGTGGAAAGACGCTAACTATATGGTCAAGCAGTTGGCTAACAACCGCGCTGTGCAGTTCGGAAAGAAGGGTATCATTGGAGTAGACCCTGAGAACCAAGCCCTTATAATACCTAACGGATTAAAGATATTTTATCCTGATTTACATGGGGAGCAATCTGAGAAAGGGTTCGAGTATACATACAAAATACGTCGAGGCCGAACACGGATATATGGTGGTAAGGTTATCGAGAACGTGTGTCAGGCTATAGCACGTTGCATAATAGGCGAGCAGATGCTACTAATTAATAAGAAACACAATGTAGTACTAACGGTACACGATTCGATTGCATGTTGTGTACCCGACGAAGAAGTCGCTGAAGCACAAGCGTACGTGGAGACATGTATGAGATGGACACCAGACTGGGCAGAGGGCCTTCCTGTCGATTGCGAAAGTGGTACTGGCAAGTCGTACGGAGATTGTGAATGAAAACTAGAAAGTGCCGCGTATGTTTAGAACATAAACCTCTAAACCAGTTGGTAAGGGATAAGAGTTGCCGTTACGAGGTTGACGCTTTTTGTAAAGCATGCAGGAATGAACGAGGTTACTTTAGGATTCATGGTGTGGAGCGCCCTAAATCTTTAGACGTGTATAAATTAATCGCAGGGGTTGAACATAAGCGTTGCCCTACGTGTTCTAAATATAAAACATATGATAATTTCCACAAAAACAAAAAAGAAAATAAGGGGATTTCTGCAGGTTGTAAGCCTTGCAGGAACATATGGACGAAACAAGCAGACCAACGTAGCAGTGATGGTCTGGAAGATAAGTATATACGCAGAATCTTGAGTATGCGATCCAAGTTAAAAATGTCAGAGTTCCCCCAAGAAATAGTTGACGTTCATCGAGAAGTTATAAGAATAAAAAGATTTATAAAGGAGAATAACGTATGAAAAATGTTGTAGAAGTAAGGGACGCTCTTGCTAAAGCCTTTAAAGGGCTTTCAGATGGGACGATAGATTCCAAAGACGCTTCTGAAATGGCAAATCTAGCAGGTAAGATGATAAATTCAGCAAAGGTACAGCTGGATTATCATGCCCTACGTAAAGACGCACCAAGTATAAAGTTCTTACATGTAGTCGAGGAAGTGCAGGAATGAGTAAAGCCGACGAACTAAACAAATGTACATTTAAATAGGAGACTGGAAATGACGGAAGAACAATTTGACGCGCTGTGCATGGAGCAATTTATGCTCGCTTTGGACGCGATACAGAAAAATGCGCCGGAGGATTATGCTACGATAGGGCGCGACGAGTTCGCAAAGGTTGCGTATTCGGTGTTCTCGCAGGGTATTTATATGGGTTATAATCTAGGCGCGAAGATGGTAGCCGATAAGCTAAAAGAAAAGGGTGTAGCAGGGGAACATATTGTCCAATGAGTAAAGCCGCGCCGTGGTCGTTTAGTCGGATCAAAGCATTTGAGCAATGCCCCAAACAGTTCTACCATGAGAAAGTACTCAAGCAGTACCCGTTCAGAGAAACTGAGGCTATGCGCTACGGCACTGAGTTCCACAAGGCATGTGAGGATTACATAGGTAAAGGTACTCCTGTACCCGCCAAGTTCGACTTTATAAAACCTACGTTGGATTCCCTTAACGACAAAAAAGGCAATAAGATAGTAGAGCAGAAGTTAGGCTTGACTGCTGACCTAGAACCCTGCAGTTTCTTTGCAAAAGATGTATGGTTTCGAGGCATTGTTGATCTTGCGATCATAGACAAACAAACTGGGGTGGGTTGGATCATTGACTACAAGACAGGCAAATCGGCGAAGTATGCCGACAAAGGTCAGTTGGAGTTGATGGCGTTAACAATCTTTAAACATTACCCAGAAGTTATCAAGCTAAAGGCAGGGCTGTTATTCGTTATCGCCAAGAACCTTGTAAAAGCTGAGTACGAAATAGACTTACAGCAACTTCTATGGGGGAAATGGTTAGCAAACTATGCTAGGATGGAGAAAGCGTTCGAGGTGGATGTTTGGAATCCAAAGCCATCTGGTCTGTGTAAACGACACTGTCAAGTAGTTGAGTGTCCCCATAATGGAGCAAACTAATGCCATACGTGAATAAACCCCGCCCATATAAAAAAGAATATCAACAGCAGAAAGCAAGAGGAGAACACGAAGCTCGTATGGAGCGACAACGCGCCAGACGTACGATGGATAAGAACGGCAAAGATGCCAATAAGAACGGCAAAGCCGACAAGCGAGAAGGTAAAGATATCGCTCACAAGAAGGCACTAAGTAAAGGCGGCACTAACAAGGACGGGTACAAAGTCCAGAGCCGTAAGAAAAATCGAGCTGCGGGTGGTGCTATGAGCAGCCCCAAGAAAAAAAGGTAGTTACTCACTACCACGGAGAACAACATGGAAATTTTGAGGGACAAAGCAATAATGCTACGGGTACGTAACCCAAAGCAAATAACAACAGTTATCCCCAACAGCAAGGAGCTACCTATGAACAAGGTTGTCGTAAAGTGGGGGTTAGATGAAGTTCTATCCCTGCGTTCGTTAAACATATTCGCACCATCACCGATTACAAAACGGTACAGTTGGCCGGGGCAATACACGCCATTCGACCACCAAAAAGACACTGCGTCTTTTATGACGCTGAACAAGAAATCCTTTTGCTTTAACGAGCAGGGTACAGGTAAAACTGCATCAGCCATATGGGCGGCGGACTATCTTATGACCCAAGGCAAAGTTAAACGTGTGCTTGTTGTATGTCCTTTGTCGATTATGGACAGCGCATGGCGCAACGATTTATTCTCTTTTGCTATGCATCGCACAGTAGATGTAGCGCACGGGGGCAAAGAGAAACGTAAGAAGATCATAAACAGTGGTGCTGAGTTTGTTATCATTAACTACGATGGCGTTGAAGTTGTTAGGGACGAGATTGCGGCGGGCGGATTTGATCTGTTTATCGTTGATGAAGCTACACACTACAAGAACGCGCAGACAAAGCGGTGGAAGACGTTAAATAAACTAATCAAGGAAGACGATTGGTTATGGATGATGACAGGTACACCCGCCGCGCAAAGCCCCGTCGATGCTTACGGCCTAGCCAAATTGGTCAACCCACTTTCCGTACCGAGGTTCTTCGGCGCATGGAGAGATATGGTGATGCACAAAGTCACGCAGTTCACTTACAAACCGAAAGAGACTGCTAAAGATTCGGTACACCACGTACTGCAACCTGCAATCAGGTTTACCAAAGACGAGTGCCTTGACCTGCCAGACATAATATATACCAAACGCTTTGTAGAAATGACCCCACAGCAGAAGAAGTATTACGAAACACTACGCAAACAAATGCTAATGCAGGTAGCAGGTGAGTCTGTGACTTCGGCCAACGCCGCGATCAACATGAACAAGCTCTTACAGATCAGCGCGGGTGCAGTTTATACTGACGATGGAGATTCGATAGAGTTTGACATCAAGAGCCGATACCAAGCGTTGAGGGAAACCATCGACGAGAGCAGTCAGAAAGTGTTGGTGTTCGTGCCGTTCCGTCATACGATTGACATGCTCACGAACAAACTACGCAAAGACGGTATTACGACAGAAGTTATACGAGGAGACGTCCCTGCGGCTAAACGCACAGAGATATTTGCACGGTTCCAGAACGAAGCCGATCCCAGAGTGCTAGTAATACAGCCTCAGTCTGCCGCGCATGGTGTGACCCTGACCGCGGCGAACACAATCGTGTGGTGGGGACCGACTTCTTCGCTAGAAACTTACCTACAAGCTAACGCACGTATTCACCGTGCAGGTCAGACGCACAAGTGTACTGTAATTCAGTTGGCGGGGTCTGCCGCAGAAAAACGTATTTACCGCATGCTAGACGAGCGCATAAACATACACACGGCTATGATAGATTTGTACAAAGAAGTGCTTGACTAACTACCATACGATCGTATATGACGGTAAGACAAGTATAAAACGGAGAACAATATGGCTGTGTCGGTAGACAAGTTAGTTAAGGCGTACACTAAGATACGCGACAAACGTTCGGAGCTATCTTCCAAATACAAAGAGGAAGAGGGTAAGCTCCGTGAACAACAAGACAAGGTAAAACTTGCTTTGTTGGAATATTGCAAAGAACACGAAGTCGACAGTGTACGCACTGCTTCGGGTTTGTTCTATCGCACTGTGAAGCAACGATATTGGACGAGCGACTGGGAGTCCATGCACAAGTTTATCATGGATAATGAACTCCCTGAGTTTTTCGAGAAGCGTTTAAACCAAACCCATGTACGCCAGTTCATTGAGGAAAACCCTGACCTAGTTCCGGCAGGCCTTAATGTAGATTCTGAGTACGCAATCTCTGTGAGGAAAAAATGAGTGACATCGAATCACCATACGTAAATATAAACAAGGTAGTGGATTACTTTCAAGTGTCCCTATCTACAGTTCGCAAGTGGATATACACAGGTAAAATCCCTGCTAGTACCTACATACGAGTCAACGATGTTTATCGGTTTCGGCTCGACGAAGTAGAAGCGGCACTAGCTTCTGAAACCAATAAGGCTCATAAAGAAGCCTCAAAAACAAAAGGAGAGTAGTTGATGGTAGACCTATTAACTTTCGGGAGTGGTGGTAGTCCTAATCGGATTAGCCTCCGTGGTGGACGTTTCCACTACTCCATTGGCGGCGAGCACGTCAGCGCAAGTGATGGTCCTTTAAATTTAGTTATAGTGAACGCCGCAAAGCTGGCTCGTACTTACTATGAAGATGCGTACAATCCAGCAAGCCCCTCTGCCCCGACATGTTGGTCGCCAGATACGCAAAGACCATCTAAGGATGTTCCGATAGGCCGAAAGCAAGCTAACCGCTGTATGGACTGTCGACAAAACATCAAAGGTTCAAGCATCGGCGGAGGTCGAGCTTGTAGGTACTCGCAACGTCTAGCTGTCGTATTGGAAGGACAGATGAATACAGTTTATCAGATGCGTATCCCTGCTACGTCTATTTTTGGTAAAGACCAGAAAGGTGATAGGTCTATGCAGGGATACGCTAAGTACTTACACAGACACAAAACTTCATCAATATCGGTGGTTACACAGGTACATTTTGATGAAAAGTCTGTGACACCTAAACTGTTTTTTAAGGCTGTTCGTGCGCTTAACGAACAAGAACTCAAGAAGGCGCTTGAACAGAAAAGTAGCTGTGCGGCAAGCATAGCTACCTTACAGACCGTGTCGGTTCAATTAGAAACCGCAAGGGACAACTCTCCGTTTACAGAAGTAAACGGTTTTGAATATAACAAAGGAGAATACTAATGGCATCAGCCAAACAACTACAACTAATCAAGGGTGTCGAAGCCCACTACCCACGTCTTAATCAAACATACAGATTTGATAGGAGTGTTCCCCCTAAAGGGAAGACAGTGCCTTGTGGCCCTACCGAAGAAAATGCAAAGTATGAGACAAAGTTTCGTATGAACACTGCACAAGCTAAAGAATTGTATGATGCTATGGCATCTGCATACAAAGAAGCGGCGGAACCAAATTGGCCTGATATGCCGAAGCCTGCGGAAGTGTTTGAGAAAGACACAGACGGTAAGTATATCGGCGCGGCCCAACTAAAGGGTCAGTATTCCGGTGTTATTACCGAAAAACCTCTACAAGTGGACGCAAAGAATAGAAAATTACCTTCTGACTTTGAACTCACACACGGCAGTATTGTAAACATGGGGTTAACTCTTGTACCGTACAGCATGTCTACTCATGGCGTATCTTTACGGCTAAAGGCTGTGCAGGTTATAACATTAGCGGATAAGAAACAACATTCTCCGTTTGATACACAAGATGGTTTTTCTCTCGATGAAGATGATCCATCTGTCATATTCGGGGATGTGGCTGACTCTGCTCCTGCTGAAGTAGATGAAATGCCCGAACCAGTAAAGGTCGCCAAGAAGAAAGAGGTATCTGCTCCCTCTGCTAGCGAGGTTGATCTTGCGTCTATCGTAGACAACTGGGACGACTGAGGGGTCAGTAACCTAGTTTAACGATAGGCAGTTGCGGCGGGTTTGTTACCCTTTCGAGAGCCCGCCGCGACATATTTTTGGAGCAGTAACAATGAACAACTTAGATTTTTTAAAAGGATTACTCAGCGAGTCAGGGCACTATTGCGTGTTCGCCGTTAAAGGTAACGTACGCATACAAAAGTTTTACGATACTATTGAAGACACAGAAAGAGCTACACGTAAGTTTATAGCAGACGGGATGAACACATACTTCGCTTTGAGTACATTTAAAGAAACGACCAAAGATGCGGGACGCAAAGGCGCGAACGCACACGAGTTGAAGTCTTTCTTCCTCGACTTGGATTGTGGACCAACATACGAATACCCTACCAAAGAAGCCGCGGTATCTGCAGTACGTGATTTCTGTAAGAAGCTGTCGCTACCTAAACCCCTAATGATTAACAGTGGTCGAGGCGTACATGTATATTGGCCTCTTACCGAAGCAGTTTCGGCGGAGCAGTGGCTTGTAGAAGCCGGCAGACTAAAGCGATGTTGTTCTGAGAACGGCTTGCTTGCTGACCCTGCGGTTACTGCTGACGTTGTGCGTGTACTACGTATGCCGGGTTCAAAGAACTACAAAGAAGAGCCACCGCTACCAGTAGATTTCCTTGGTGTGTCTATGCCAGAACCTATTGCGCTAGAAGACTTTACATCCAAGCTAGGGGTTCTAGCGAAGCCAGTTATTAAGGCCGACTTGGGTACTGATGCTCTTTACGAAGCCTACGCCGAGAATACTGAAAATGTTTTCAAGACAATCATTAAGAAGACTGTCGAAGGTCGAGGATGCGAGCAGTTAAAGCACATTGCTATGAACCAAGCAGAAGTGAGCGAGCCTCTATGGAGAGCAGGTCTATCTATTGCAAAGTTCTGCAGTGACGGGGATATGGCCGCGGTAAAGATATCAGAGAAACATCCCGCATACAACGAAGCAGATATGCGCAAGAAGACGGACGAGATCAAAGGCCCATACACCTGTGCAAGTTTTAACGACCTTAACGAAGGCACATGCCAAAACTGTACTTTATGGGGCGAGATCAAATCCCCGATTGTACTGGGCAAGCGTATTCGGGAGTCCGAAGGCGAAGTGGTAGTATCAGCACCGATTCTAAAGGCCGGTATAAGGCAGTCGGAAGAGTTTGAGATACCAGAATACCCTAAGCCCTACTTCCGTGGAGCGGCGGGTGGCGTATTTTTACGAAGTAGCAACTCTGACGGGGACGTCGAAGAGGAGGTTATATACCACCACGACATTTATATTACTCGGCGTCTACATGACATCGAACTGGGCGAAACGTTAGTGTTCCGCTTACATTTACCAAAAGACGGTGTACGACAATTTAACGTGCCGCTTACCCATATAACTTCTCGTGAGGAGTTCCGTAAGTGCATGGCTAAAGAAGGCGTCACTTCATGGGGAAAGGCTCTAGATAAACTAATGGCATACACAACAAAATGGGTAGACGAACTGCAACGGACGACTGTGGCTGACGAGGCGCATCGCCAATTCGGTTGGGTCGGTGACGATATGGAATCCTTTGTACTGGGAGGCAAGCTAGTCACTGCAACAGACGTCGACTTAAACCCTCCATCGGCAAAGACAGCAGGTTTGATTGACTCGTTCGAGCCCAAAGGCACACGTAAAAGGTGTGTTGAGCTAATGAATTTCTATAACAAACCGGGATATGAACTGCACCAGTACGTGTTGGGTATAGGTTTCGGCTCACCACTCATGGCTGTTACAGGTCTAAACAGTATGGCTGTACATCTTTATGGTGGTTCTGGAGTAGGTAAGACCACTGCTCAAATGGCGGCACTGGGTATATGGGGCAGTCCTGACGACCTGATGAACAAACCCGAGGACACCCACAATTCGCGGATGAACCGTGGAGAGGTTATGCATAACATACCTCTAGTGTCTGATGAGATGACTAACGTCACAGGTGAGCAGATGTCTGAGTATGTTTATCAGGTGTCTGGAGGGCGTCAGAAAAACCGCCTGTCTTCTAACGGCAACATCGAACGCGTGCGGGGGAAACCTTGGCAACTACTGGCACTAAGCTCAGGTAACACAAGTGCATGGGAAGTATTGGGGCGGCACAAGGCTACACCAAAAGCAGAAATGTATAGGATGTTCGAAATTCATGTGCAGAAGAAGCACTTTATTAAGGGGCACAACACCGAGACTACCCACCTGTTTAGTGACTTCAAGAATAACTACGGGCATATAGGGGTGGAGTATATACAGTGGGTTATCAACAACAAAGAAGAAGTGCGTCGCACAGTAGATGCTGTGCGTGAACGTATAGACAAAGCCGCGGGTCTCGGCCCCGAACATAGGTATTGGTCTAACGGTAACTCTGTTATTATCGCAGGGCTTATTATCGCTAAGAAGTTAGGCTTTGTGGATTACGATGTAGGTGCCGTATACAAATGGGTTGTAGGGGAGCTTATTTCCCGCAACAGCTATGTCAATGATGTAGGGTCATCTGTCACCCAGACACTCAACAACTACTTGTCAGAAAACTACAACAACATGCTCAAGATTGAGAGCACCGAAGACCTTCGTGGGAAGCACGAAAATGGTTTAGACCAACTTGTACCTATCGGCGCATCGCCCCGCGGGCATTTGGTTGCACGGTACGAGCCAGATACCAAGTTATTATTCCTGCGCCTCAAGCCATTCCGAGAGTGGTGTGTCGATCAGCAGATTAATTATCAAGGCGTAGTGGATGAATTGAAGAGTAAGCTAGGTGCAAAGCGAACAAAGAAACGCCTTACTAAAGGCACTGACTTCAACCTGCCACCGGATTGGGTGTTAGAGATGGAGTTTGCAGCGATGGAGCAAGATAGTGACGGATCAGAAGGTACTTAAAGTTGATGACCTAAACCCTGACGGGCTACGGGTCACTGTTAACTGGGAGAATATGGGCGAGGGGTCGTCTATATTCATCCCTTGCGTCAACACCGAGAAGGGCAAAGAACAACTAAACAAGGTCGCAAAGCTCAAAGAATGGGAGTTTGATACTCAAACCTGCATCGAAAACGGCAAATTAGGTTTACGGGCGTGGCGTACTGTGTAACAATACCCGTACGACATTCTCCTATAAATGTTGTTCTCAACCTACTACTTGCCCTCACTTCGGTGGGGGCTTTTTTCGTTAAAAGCCTTGGAAACCTTTGTCGTAATCCTCAACAACCGACTGCATGAATGGAGTATATGTCATACCGCCTGTCATGTTCGAAGTCGTACGTTCGAAACTACGCTGAGATCGTTCTTTAGCCTTCGTCCCGATGCGGGATTTCTCTGCGCCTCTCGGAAGACCTTCGTTGTACTTGCTAATCAGGCGATCTGCCTCCTGCACCCCTTCACGATCCCCATTGCGTAGCGCCATGTTGCGGCGGCGTAGGAGTTTCGTACGTACACTACTTACAGCTTCTTCACGACGCCGAGCGTTCTTGTTGAACTCAAGCTGTTGGATGTAAGCCTGTGGTGCAAACCCAAGCGCCTGCATTGCAGCATTATACGCGTTTATGTCCTCAGTGATTGGGTCTCCACGACGCGTCGTTGCACCTTCATTGTAGAACCGTATGCCTTTAAGAAAGTTGCGGATAGCCGCAGGGACTACTGTTTCCACACCGCGCCTAACCGCCTGCATGTCCCCATCAACAAATCCTTGCCGCGCTTCACCACCGCCACGCAGGCCGCTAAGAGTAATACCTAGAACTGGGCCACCAATTTGCTCTGCGAACGTCCAGAGAGGGCTTTGATCTTTTTCGACAAGTGGTGGGCGGTATAATAAACTGTTAAGCGAGATACGGTTTGCTACGTCTATACCGAGTAGCTCGTTGGCTAAACCGCCATAGATACCTTCACCAGTGAATTTTCTTAATGCTGATTCGAAATCATCTTCATCATCATCTCTTAACATATTGTAAATAACGCCGAATGTACCCATCATTGGCATACCACCTGCACCTGCCATAACACCTGTAGAGATTAGGAAGTTACGTAGGCCCACTCGTGCGAGCTTGCGGTCTTTCCTGATCTGCTGTGCTTCGGCTTCGGTGACGCCCATATCTTGCATAATCTTAGCGACGTTTGTTGGTCCGATGGAGTCATGCCCCAACTTATACATCATGTAGTATTTGGCGATAGCGAAGCGTTTGAATAAGAACAATACGTTACCAACGCCGGTTTGCGCCCATACTGGGCGACCCGCTGCCGCTGTTGAACCAAGAGTAAACTCGGTTGTCTCAATAGCTTTTTGTGCGGCGTCTCTGTAGTCCTGATCGGTAAGCTGTTTACCTTCGGCTTGTAGCTTCCTAACCTCTAGTGCGTACGATGCAGTGAGCGTTGTTTCTCTGTTAACGCGTTCCGAGTGATGGAACATGCCGCTAGTCCATCTATTTATGCCCTCTAGGGGCGCGTCACGACCGATCTCAAGACTTTCTTGGACCATAGACTGGTTGGACTGACCTTGGTCAGCGGCCATTCCGAACAGTATGTCGGCCCGAATCTTCTGCATTGCTGGCGGTAGCTGCTCGAATGTATAGTTGAAGGAAGACTTGCCAATAATACCCATCTTAACTTCTTGTTCTATAGGCTTGTTATCAGGGCCAGACACCATGATACCCCGTGTTTTAGGGGCGTTCATAATTAGGCGAGTAGCCTCGCCGTACGCGGCAGCAGTCTTACCTACTCCGTACTCTGCGGAGATAAACGGCATAGCACTCATCGCAACGTCGAAGAAGGTGATCGCTGCTGACGAGAAGTTCATACCCATAGTCATGTTAAAGCCGACACCGTTAGCTACTTGTGACCATCGAGGTACGTTAGGTTTTTGAGCGAACGCAGCGATCTGATCTAGCTTACGTGCTATATCCGCAGTCTCAGGGTTAGTAAGGAAGTTATCTTCTTTGAGCTTATTGCGGAACTTCTCAATCTCTGCCGCTGCTTGAATCTGCACGATCTGACGGTTTAGGTCACGACCTTTTTCTTTCATCATAGTGACAGCGTCAAACTCAGTATCACCTATTTTAGTAGGCGTTTTGTCACCTATATAACCACGTACGTCTTTACGTCTGCGGAATCCCTGCATAAATGAACGCTCTGGCATTGCATCTAAAGCTAGGTCTACAACACTCTGTACCGCATCATTGTAGCTTTTAGGGTCTTTAAAATTGTTTCTGGACAGCTCCATAGTCTGTAATATCTCGTAAACGAACGAAGAACTTGGGACAGCTTTAAAATCCATATTCTGATCTGCACGAGTATACACAGGTTTAACACTAGCCTCGAGCTTGCCTGCTGCAACATCGACCGCTATATTTTGTTCTGCAAGTTTAAACGCCTTGTCTAACTGTCGCCGATTCTGATAATACTCGACCGCCATTTCGCGTTGCCCGTTTTCATCAATGAAATCGTACTGTAAGCGATGCTTACCTTTACGCATAAGAGGGAAGTACGGTTTAATAATACCGCTCTCTTTCATAAGAATATCTGATAGCTTCTCAAAGGCAGTGGCGCGTGTCTTAGGATCAGCAATAGACGCCTCTAGACGAGCGCGTAGGGCTGGAAGAATTTCGTCGTACGTATCTTGAAAGAAGTTACGCATCTGCCTATAGAACGCTTGGCCTTCTTTACCCATAGCTTTGTACTGCTTGCGCAGTGCATCGTAAGCCACCAAATCTTTTTGGTCAGGGTCTTTCATATTCTTAGCTTTAGTAGTCTTAGCTTCTTCGTGATTTTTGTTAAAGTTCTCTACCCAAGCAGTGCGGGCTTGCTCCGACTTAAATTCTTTTACAACAGATTTCTTAGCAATAATATCGCTATACGCTGCTCTGTAAGAACTGTAGTATGACCGCGGCTTCGATGGGTCTACACGCAGTGCAGTAGACTTAGGGATTAGGTTGTTCATAATCTTAGTAGCGGCTTTGTTTTTTCGAGTCCAACTTACATAGTTGTTGGTCATAGCGTCGAGCGCGTCATTTCGTGCTCGCATAGCCCCACTCATCTTACGGATAAGAATGTTTAACTCAGGTGCGTACGGTATTTTCTTTTTAGCAATATCCGCAAGAATACGAGAGTCTAGCGACCCAAGTATAATATTCTTTATGCCTCTGGAAGCTGGTTCAGTTCTGTTATACATCATGTCACTTGCCATATCCACATACTCGGCACGTTTGCTTGGTGATACAGCCTCAACTGAACTCTTAGCAACATCCATACTGCCCTCTGGAGTTGACGTAGCCAACAATATCGCTGGAGCGGCCCGTGTGTCTGGGGATGGGGTGAGCATGCCGTTAATGATACGATCTACTTCATCAAGTGCAGACTCTGGAGATTTTGGTTTTAAACCTACCAGCTTACGAACGATACGTCTAACCGCACCTGTGAACTTCTCCCAGCCTGACATCTTACCGCCGTCTACCCGGGTAAGCGACAAGGCGCTTTGGAACTCAGGGTTACTAAAGGCTTCAGCAACAAACTCATCAAGGTTAGCTGTACCGTACACTTCTCCAAACTGTTCCCGAACTGCGTTAAACAATGTATTCAACTGCTTAATTTCAGGTAGTTTCGGGTTTGCCAAGGATGCTGAAGTAGCCGCGTGAGTCATCTCATGCAGAATAGTATGTACGTTCATACCATTAGTAGCGTCTATAGATATTGTGTTAGTCTCAGGCTCAAACAACCCAGCAGCTTTGCGTCCCATCATTGTAGATAGATCGTCAACCACCTGCACCTGTGTAGTGCCAGCGACTTCGGCTAACTTACCCGCGATCTGACGGACACGAGGTACTGAGCTTGTAGTGGCTATAGCATTTAGAACAAATGGTAAGTCGTTCCGTTGTAAAGCGTTACGAATACTTGGGAGCAACGATTGATCTAGCCCATGCACGGGGTCAACAAGTAAGAAACCCAAACCTCTTGAGTACACGTACCCGTCATACAGACCCATAATTTCTTCGCCTGATATAACTGATTTAGCTTCAGGGTCGTAAACTATAGTTGTAGTTTGTGGTAGGACGGTTGATACTTTATTGTTCTGCCGTAGTTTAAGACCCGTACCGATAAGATACGATTCAAACGCAGTGCGACCTCTAATCGGTGTAGTTACGCGGAACAGTTCTGTACCCGACTTTAACTTCGTTGTTTTAACGTCTTTAGCCATAGAACTGTCCGGTGCAAGACGTTCGTTTAGTAGTTCGTTTGCGGCTTTTAAACGTTCTGCTTCTGCGTATTCTTTTGCAGCTTTGGCTTGTTGTTTTTTCTGGTAGTTATTATCCTTACGGATTATTTCGTTTATGTTTCTAGTCCTAGCACTCATTATAGCATCAACTGCCATAGCTGGTGCAGTATCACGGCTAGCTATACGACGAGCGTTTATCATCTCTAGTATAGCGCCCCTAGACATGTTTTTTCGAACCCAACGACGTGCTTTCATAGCTTCAGGCTGTGTAATACCGTTGTAAAAAGCAAACTGAGCAGGGGTAAAGTCCTTTTCAATGTTCTGCGTAAACCCGACTGAGCTAACAGCCACGGCACCGATTTCGGCGAGCGCGTCAACAGGTCTGCGGAATCGTTTAAAGAAATTCTTGGCCGCTAGAGCTGATACATCGTTTTTAAGATCAGCATCCGATATGTTAAGTAACTCGACAATACCTTCTTTGTCTACCGCAGTAGTAACTTCAGGTGCGGACTCCAAATCAATTTGTGTATCATGGTACTCTTGAGCTTGAGCTGAACGGCGTCCATCTTCGAATAAAGCGTTAAGTTTTACTTCAGCTTCTTGATTACGGGTATCTTCAGCGGCTTGTAGTTGTGCTTGTGTCTTTGGATTGCCTTGAAATCTGCGGGGCGGTTTAAGAATTGGATCACCAAGAGGTTCGAGAGTTTGCTTGTTAGTAGGCACTGTGGCAAATGGCGGTATTCGTTTTTGGGTCAGTGTGCCATCTTGTACCAGCGGTACAGGCGGCTCCGTTACTGTAGCGTCAACTTGTTTAGTAAGGTCTTCAACAGCTTGTTCTTCGTCAGCTTGCCCCAGCGGTACAGGCGGCTCCGTTACTGTAGCGTCAACTTGTTTAGTAAGGTCTTCAACAGCTTGTTCTGCTTCAACATCTTGTTCTTCGTTAACATCTTGTTCTTCGTTAACAACAGGAGCTTGCGCCTGTGCAAGTTTTGCTTCCGCTAGAATATCGTTAACCCCTTCTGGGCCCATGTCTAGAAGTCTAGAAACACTTGCGTTTGCTGTTATAGGGCTTAAAGAATCCCCCTCTGTTATAAGCCCTGCGTCAACAAGGGCTTTTATTCCTGACGGTGTCACTAACCCCGCCCCGCCAGCGTCACGTAATTTCTGCGCTTTAATTAAAACTTCTTGGACACGAGCAATATCTATTGTAGGCACAACAGGAGCTTGTTCTGCTCCAACAGCTTGTTCTTCGTTACCAACAGGAGCTTGTTCTGGAGTTTCATCTATTGTAGGCACAACAGTAGCTTGCACCTGTGCAGCGGCTTGTTCTGCAGCTATATCTTCTAACAACTTCGTTACTTTATCCTTTGTTTCTTTGGGAGCACTGGATTCATCTTTGAACCTCTCTAGTTGTTTTATTACTTTAGGGTCAGTAATGGGTAGGCCAACTATATCCCTCGGTTTAGCCGTACGTAAAGGCGACTTGTCACTAATACCTAAATCGTCAAGTAGCTTGGTAGTTATAACAGTAGGTGTAGTGACGGGTGTCACTCCTAAAAGTTTGTCTGCTTCTGCTTCTATTGCGGCTTGAGCTTCTTGTTCTGGAGTTTCATCTATTGTAGGCACAACAGGGTTTTTAGGTATTCTATCCCCACGTTCGCCTAGTCCTGTAGCACGTATGCCACCACCGAGTAGAGCTCCTGCAATAGCGGCTTCACGGTACTCTGCAATAGCCTCGTCGCTGTCTATAGATAAGCCAGCTTGTGATCGCTCCAGCATTTGCTGGCCAACTTCAGTCAAACCCTCGGTGGTACCACCAGCACCTGCACGAGAAGTTGTACGAGTAAGTAACCCTTTCCAACCTGTTTTACTAGAACCTAGTGGTTTTAATAGTCTAAACCCACCGAATAACACCCTATCCGCAACACCTTCAAGTGCAGCTTGGCCGAAAGTAGCAGTCAACGCATCGCCTACATCGACTCTGTCTTTTGCACCGCTAGCGACTTCGTCTTCTTGACGTTGAATGTTGTTACCAAACAGAATCGGCGCGGTTACAGCGGCGGCGGCACTTGCACCTATGATGAATGGCGCGGCGACACCTGTAGCGCCCGCTATAACAGGGGCAGCGAGGGCAGCCCCAAGACCAAGACCTAACTGTGGGATTTGCTCACCTACAACTTCACCTGCATATGTTAACGCCGACCCAATACTATTAACGTCGGTAGACTGCATACGCTCAGGTTGTACAAGAGATAGTAGCCCTCGTTCTTGACGGCCACGTTCTTCTACACCTGTACCGTACTCTTCGAGAAATCCAAGCCCAGTCTGCTCTCCGATAGTTCCGATTGTCTCGCCAAAGGCTTCTTTAACTTGTTTTCTACCCCTTGCAAGGCTACGACCTACTGCAGTGCCATCGTCAAAAGGTTCAGGAGCTTCGCCAAATACACTTGTGTATTCTTTGTCTATCCGTGTTCTGTCTTGACCAAGAATCTGAGTTATTTGCGCAAACTCAGTGTTTGAGGGTGCGTTACCCGCTATAGTAAACTCGTATAACTGCCCTGTCTGCGGGTCTTCAAAGTTAAAAATGCCCATTTACCCTACCTTAGTTAAATCATTGCGAATGACCCCATCAGAACTGCTACCGGAACCAAACATACCCATACTAAGTTCATATCTATCTACTAACTGTCTTAGTGCGTTTTGGGCCTTAGTTAGTTTGCGTGAAGCGGTAGTTTTTTCGATCGTAGTTTTTGCATTAGCAAGAGCGTCTTGTGCGCTGTCAATTTGTTTTTGGTAAAAGCTCAACGCGGCAGCAGCAGGTGCTTTTATACCCGACGTCTTCTTGTTAGCAGCTGCTATACGGGCATCGGTAAGTTTTTCGTCTGACGCTATCTTACGTTCGGCTAAATCAGTTTTCTTAGAGTTTGCGTAGGCCGCAAGGCCAGCCGATCCTGCTTTAGCAAAATCACCGGTACCCATCAGCGTGAGGCCAGCTTGCGCTAAAGCCAACCACTTATCTTGGTTCATATTTTGTGCAGTAGACTTAAAGGTTTGTTTAGCATCACCACCGCCTTCACCACCGCCTTCGCCACCTGCCGGTAAAATCTTTTTCTTAGATGCAACACTTGCAAGCCCAGATTTGTTAATCATACTAGCTTCACGCAGTCTTGCAGGCTCGGCTTCGGCTTTGGCTTTGGCTTCGGCTTCGGCTTTGGCTTTGGCTTGATTTGTCTCGTAGAGGAACTTATTAAACGCCACAGCTGGGTCTTCTGCACCAAACGTTGTCTTAACAGCGTTGTCTAACCGTTGTACAAAGCCGGGCCCAGTAAGGGACTGTCCCATAACTACATCTTCGTCCATAGCGTCGCCCGCTATACGTTTAGCATTTTTAGCTCTAGCAAAAGCTTCTTGTTCTTTAATGTCGTTCGCTATACCACGTTCTATCGAAAGCCGATTAGAATACTCCGCGAACATTTCAGCTTCGTTTGTAGTGTCATCGTCATTTTCATACTTTTCACGTAAGGATAACGGACTGTTAGCTTGTATAAAATTACCCTTGTCATCAAGGATATCAGTATAGATTTGTCCCGGTGGAGTGTACGTATCACTTTGTTGGAACTCTCGACTACGGTCAAGCATGTTTGTAATAGCAGGTATACCACCTTCATTGTAGTAACCTCCTGCTAAGTACGCCTGCCTAGCTTGTTCAGCTGCTTGTTCAGATAGAGATGTGTAAGAGTTAGGCATACTTTGCTCCTGTGCCCTGCGCAGCTCTTCCGCACGTATAGCCTCTTTACTTTTAGTTTTGCGTTGGAAGCCCGCTGATCCTTGAGCGTTGGGGTCAGCAGTACCATCAGCAAGAGCATCAGCAGATACATTAGGTGCAGTCTCCACAACAGAACCCTCTGCAAAGATAGGATCATTTGCATCGTATCCTCTTAGGTTACGCTGCGTCTCGGCGCGTTGTGCAAAATCATAGTCTTCGCCGAAATTCATTGCATCCATGTCCGCTTGTTTACCAAGCTCCCGATTGGTTGGGTCAGTAAACCATTTCTTTAATATATCATTACTGCGTTCTAATTCTAACTCCTCCAATCCGGTCTTCTCCGGAGTCGTGATTTTTGTTTGAAAAGCCGCATCACCATTCGGATTTAATCTTGTTTCGTATTGCGACCCCAAAGCCAGCGCCATCTGAGCAAGCATTTCTGGGTCATTTTTGTACTGTTCGTATATGTGTGGGTAATTTACACTTAAATTGTACACATCCTCCGACATCTTACCACCGGGAGCTAGGCGCATGATGCCACCACCAGCCATACGTTGAGGTTGGTTAGGTTGTGCAGGAAGTCCCGCTGCTTGTACGTTTGGCACACCAGTATTCTGTGTCATATCAGTTTTAGGTGCCAAAGATTGTGCAACTTGAGCGATGCCTTGCTGTGGTACGCCCGCTGCGGATACAGCTTCTTGTGCAACAGTAGGCTGCATAAGCCCCTCTTGTTTCTGTGCATCAGCTCTAATACGCTTCCGACGTTCGATCTCACCCAGTACCATGAACTGAGGCGCAGAACCCGAAGGCCGCTGCATTTCTTGTATTAACTGGCCTTCAGAGAAATTCTTTAGTTTGTCTTGGGTGTCGATCATATTAAGCATTAGCCGAAAGCCTTATATAGTGATAATCCAGAAAGACCGGCACCAACCGCTTGTTGGAACGCGCCGGGCTGCTGCGTCTGAGCAGTTTGAGTACCTGTTTGAGTACCTGTCGCAGCAATAGGCATACCCGATAGAATACCGGTCATGTTGCCGATCTGCTCGCGAGTGTAACCTTGTTGCTCAAGGTAGTTTGAATAGTCTAAATCGAGCCCTGCTTGACCTTCAGCTTGTCGAGCTTGACCAACACCTTCAAGTAGCTGTGTGTCTTGTATATCTGTCTGACGTTCTAACTGACCCAGACGAGAAAGCTCTGCACCCATCCCTGTACCGGCTCTAAGTGCTGCAAGTCCTTGACCCGCACCGAATTGATCTGAGGCTTCGGCACCAGTCTGTACCCGTCCAAGTTCAGCGGCACGGCGTTGCTCTGCAGTCATTTGAGCAGCTCTATCGGCACCGAATTGTTTCGACGCCGCTGCAAATGCGCCCTGTGATCCTTTAGCTTGAATGCCTGCTAGTTGGCCCAAGAGCTGTTCTTCTGCGAGCCCTTGCTGCACCGCTTGTCGTGACCCACCGAATGCACCAGCATTAACTGCTTTAGTATCGCGAGCGCCTTGAAGCCGGTTAAAGTCTGTAACTGCTGATTCTTTTTGTTGGTCAGTTACTAACTGCTGATACGGGGACATGTACTGAGATACTGCATCGCCAGTAAACATAGTTGGATCAGAGTAACCAAACTGTGAATAATTGTCAGCATTATAGTTACCAAGCTCGTTGGCTCGGTCCATACCTGCAGTGGCATTGTTTTGCGCAGTTTCCAGTCCGGGAATGCCAGAACCTACAATACCTTCAACCATTTCACGTGACTGAGTCACATTTGGATCAGTACCCGCTAGGCGTTCGCCTCTATAGGGGTCGTAAGGTTTACCAAACTCAGCTTCGGCCCGTGCAATATTCCGCTCAAAATAAGGCTTTGCCCATGCTGGCAAGTCGTTCTGTCGCGAACTTGTACTTGTATTTTCTACTGTTTTGCTGCCACCACACATAGGTTAGCTCCTTATGCTGTCTTTGCCATGTACTCGCGCACTACACGTGGCGCATCGTTTTCGGCTTCGTTTATAGTGTCGAGGAACCCGCCACCGTATTTTTTCTCAAGTGCGTCTGCAGTCTTCTTGCGAAGCACAAACTCTCCGTCTGCAAGTAACACATCCTGCTGGCCTTCAAGAGATGCAGGTACTTTATCATCAACACCCGAACCATCGCCCGGACCGTTGACTTCACCAGCTTCGCCGTTGGCGAAACGTTCTACTGTGTCGTCTAGCTCACCAGACTTCACTTTCTCGACTAGGTCTCTAAGAGCTTCTTCGCCGTAGTTAGCTAGGAACTGACCCAACACGATGGATGCTTGTTCTTCAGACATATCACCTTTTACAGCACTAACTGCATCTGCGATCATATCTTTTTCGTTGCCACCTTCTGATGGAGCTACTTCAAGCTCACCGCCTTCAGCAAAGTTCGCAGCCCCCTGCATCTTTGCAAGGCCGGGATAGAGCTGGTCACCACCAAAGGGTATAATGTTGAATGGGAAAGGGCTTCCATCAATCGACGTTAAATCTACTGGCATCTGCGTCGGCGGCCGCCGACTGTCGCTCGCGAACGGGAGGTCTGAGATTCCGCCACCATTAAATGTATACCGTTCTTTCATGTTGACTTCTTCTAGGAAATTATCCTTCTTTTGCTCAAAGCCAGAATCGCCGTATTCACCCTCTAGGTAGTTACCGTACTGCTGTAAAGGCTCGCTATAGCTAGGGGCGTCCGGCCCAAAGTTACCTATAGATAAAGGCCTGCCTATACCACCACCACGCTTGGTCATATACCCACCCATAGCCATCGGAGCGGGGCGCATCTTGTAAGCAAGTAACTGTTCATAGCTTGGGTTAATTAGGAATCTAGATGACATAGGGTCACTAGGGTCGTAGTCAGGGTTTGGAACCGACTCAAACGCACCTAACGCAGCTTGCTTAGACATATCAGACGCTCCTGCAATTCCCGGACCACCTGAGTCCTTACCTTCTGGCACCCTAACTGTCGGCGCAGGGGCCCCGTTAAAGTTAAAGTCAGAATTGCCGCCCCCTACCCTACTTTCATTTTCTTCTGCTGTAGATATTTTCCTATCTGGGTCAATACCTAACCTATCTTCATATGCCTGAGCAGCTCTTTCTTCTGGACTGCCAGAGTTTGGACCAGAAAACAGATTTTTAAGACTTGTGCCAAACGAATTTTTCTCTCCACCGGTGTCGGTGCTTAGACCACTAGAAGCCGCCTCCTGTGCACTGTTCCCTACTACTCCACCGATAAGCCCGGGAAGCCCACCAGTCAACGCGCCAAAAATACCTGACTGAACTAGACGGTCATTGTATTGTTTAGTCTCGTTAGAGGGTATATTAAACGTACCTCCTTGGCCGTCAGACACTTGTACGTTCGTAACACCGGAGTTTGACCCCGGAGCGACAGCTTGGCCGTAGGTATCTCGCTTGTTTTGCATTGTCAGGACGCCATCTCTATACTCAAACCCGTCGCCGCCAGTAAGAAGATTAGCTAAACCTTCTGTAAAACTGTTGCCAGAGCCTTTTTTCTTGTTATTATCTTCGCTATCCGCGCTTCCTAAATCACCACCACCACACATATAAAGACTCCTATTCTAAACTTGTTGCGCTATTCTACTACACGTTGCTTATAATTTCCACCCACAACATCATATCCTAGTTTTTGTAACATTGCGCCGGTTTTGTCAGCGCTTAGACCACTAGAAATCCCCATGTATATCTCTGCAGCGTTACGTTCTTTTGCCCATTTTTCGAAGGCTCGTAGCAACTGCAGTCCAACACGAGAACCCCTGCTTTGTGCAGATACATACCACACTGTGTCGGACGCTATCAAGTCAGTACCGAAATAATGCTCCCCTATAGACCCGAGAAGGATACTATTAAGCTCACCATCAAAAGTGCCCACGTAGGCAAAGCGCGTATCTGGGTTGGTCATAAAGTCATATATTAACCGCCCACACTTGTTTGGGTCATAATTAAAATGCTGATAGACACTCTCTTGGTGCATCTGGAAACCAAGGTCGATAGCTCCCGGCAAGTCTTTTGGTTCTATAGGGCGTATAGGCATCTTAGTCTAGCATCTCCAAAGCTTGTTCTAACGTTTCTTTGTTACGCCTAGTCCAGCCTCGTCCAAAGGTTTCAAAGGTCTTTAAACTCTTGTAGAAGTCCTGACGTACATCGTGAACATACTCAATAATAAATTTAGGGTCTTTTTCCATGACCAGTGCAAGTGTAGCGGGGCCAATGGCTCCGTCTTGCGTAGCGCCCACTGCTCGTTGCACAGCCTTTGCAGGTCTACCTGAACCGGAATTTACGGCCCAATCAAAGCAGGCCCAGTCTAATCCAGAACTAAGTAAATCTCCTTTAACCCGGTCCCAGTAGTTTTTCTTGTATATCGGCCCTACATCATCCGGTGTTAGGTCACGCATTTCTTGTTCAGTAGATTCCCGCTCAATCCACTCGTCGTACACCTTTTTAGTGACTCCCAAATTTGTGATACCTCCGGGATCATCTGGATGATTTACAAATCCCCCTTCGTGTTTCAACAACATTTTTAAACACTTATCAAAGTTTTCTGCGCTCATTTTTTGCTCCCAAAGAATTTACTTACGCCACGCATACCAATGCTCGCACTAACTATACCGCCAAGACTATACTGGTACCAATCAGGCATAACTTCTAGTGCCACAAAACCACGTTGCACGATGTCATTACCCCAATCCCCACAGAACGCCAAAATAAGGGGAATACTGAACAAAAGTGTAATCCATTCATCCTTCCAACTATTCTGTGTAGCTTTCATAGCTTCGATATCCCAGTCTATTTCACCTGTAGCTATCTTCATCTTAGTTTCGGCTTCTGCTTTCTTTACAACAGTCTTTCCGTCGATAAATGCTGTAGCTAATCCTGCTACACTATTAATAATACCTAGCATTATGAATCACCCTTTTTCTTAATATTAGTAAAGCCAAAGAACGCACCTACTATTGCACTAACAGATATGAAATACACACCGGCAATAGATTTTAATCCCTCAGTAGCTTCAGTTAATCCAGCTATGGCTGTAATGATAATTGCAAAGGGGTATATAAGCATACCAACCAGAGCAAACCACACCATCTTTCGTTGCTGATCGCGCTTCGAGTCTTCATCTTCAATTTGTCTGCGTTTGTCATCAAGTAACAATGCGTCCCACTCACTCTTCTCGATTGAGCCGCTTTTGTCTTTATCTATATCTTCAAACTTTGTCATGTTATTCCCCTAATCTGCCAAAGGGTTATCTAAAGCCCTCTGCAATTTACTCATTAATCTGTCTTCTAACTCTTTCATATCGGAGTTTTGTGAAGTTCTAACACGTTCTCTCTGATTTTCAAAGCGAACTTCTGCTGCATCTATCATAGCTCGTATCTTGTCTTCGCTTTCACGAACCATATCTTCAATACGATCTGTCTGTTGTTCAATTCGAAGTATGTCGTCTTTTAAACCATTTTTAATGTCTCGTGTGTATTCAACACTTTCTTCTACTTTGTCAGATATGCCACTTATCTTAGCGTCAGAAACATCCATTTGCTGTTGATACTCACCAAGGTCTAACCCTGCAACCGCCTCAATCTTTTGGTATAGGACGAAGCCACCATACAGCCCACCAACCACGCTTGATATAAATGCAAGTATAGCCATGATTGATCCAAACGACATCTTAACACCGGCAGCTTTAAACTCACGATCTTCAAGTTCACCAACTGTTGTTAAATCCACCATTAGTTTTCAAAGTCCATTTCACCGTCCGCTTGTTGTAGGTTTTTTAGCGCTTCAAGTTCGTCTCGTAGCTTCTGTACTTCTAACCTACGCTTAGTTAATTCTATTTGGTAAAGATCATCACAGTTTATACGTGAACGTGGTTTGTCCAACGGAATAACTATACGAGCATACACACCTATGTCTTTACCACGACTGCTTGTATCCAACCCAGAAAGTACCCCTGTCACACCATACTCAAGGTTTACGCCTCCGCCCACTGCGTTACTGCACCGTAGATTGCCCGACGAGAACGAGTCAGATTGATAGTTCATCGGTGGGTTTGGCAGGGATAAGGATAGCGAACTACTATCCGCAGTAGCAGAACTAGCCACAACACAAAGAGCGAGAGCTAGTCTCATGCAGGCTTTCCATCTAACCGTGAACATATCCTAGAAGAAATAAGTGTGCTTGATACTAACGACTTCTTAACTTTCGAAGTAGTGCAGAGATACACCGCTTCGGGTAAATCGTATTTACGGATGTATACATCAAACGCTTTATGTTCTTTGTAACCTACCTTTATAATCCTGTACGTTGTAGAGAAGGGAATGTTTGTCCAGTTTAAATCAAACAACTCAATTTGATAATACTTGATTTCTTCCCTAGAGTTAAATAGAGACATCTCCACTTTAACCACATCCTTGACGTGTGAAAGCTTTATCACAGGGTACGCAGGTGTCATCTCATGCCCCGATAGAGCTGTTGCCCAAAGCAGAAACGCTATGATGATGCTACTTCGCAATGCAACTAGCCAACACAACAGCCGTGTATGTGCCTCCCGGCAATGGTTTTGCCGAACCGTATATGGCACTTGAAGCAGTGCTGAACCACGTTGACCCGGCAAGTGTCAGGTTGAATATAGTGCTATTACCTACCACTGTCTTAGCGGCATTGTAGGCTGACATACCCGCAACAGATGTCTGTGTAACTGCTGTACTACCAGTCCAAGCAACTGTATCAGAAAGTGTAGGAGAAGAACTGAAGGCTGTGGGGTGTGTTATATTAGCTGTGTAAGCATCAGCAATAGAAACATCGTACCGAACGATAGGCAGTACACCACCATCCGCAGGTGTTGTACTTAACTTACTTGCTATTGGGTTGCCGTAAACACCGGATTTATTTGTTTGGATAACACATTTAGCTTCTACACTGCCTGTGATTTCTACATTTGCTAGCGCAGGAAAAGCACAAAGCGAAAGTACCACAATAAAATATTTCATATTAAACCTCATTTGTTGTATTGCATATTAACCATTTTCTCATGCAAAATTTGTTGCGCCAAATTATTACGCAAGGCTTTCTTATTATCAGGCAATTTAGAATCAACCAATCCAGCAACATCTTCATATGCGCCGCCGTTAATAGACGCATTATAATACATATTAATGTTTGTTTGTCGATTGATAGCCATAATAATATCAGATTGTCCCTGCGCTTTAAATAAAGTCAAAGCGTTGGCAGACGCAATTAACCCCATCTCTAACCTAGTTTCTTTTTCTTCCACTTCTTCTTCAAGTATAAGATCACCATTTTCATCATACTTAAATTCTGTGTCTTCGTCTATAGCACCCAAAACTGCTTCGTCTTCTAGCGCATCATAGATTTCTACTACGGGGATAACAGGAATAGGTTTGACATACCCCGGACATGCAGGGTTAGACTGTTCATCGTAACACTCGTCTACTCGGTAACTATATATAACAAAAGCGTCTGACACACTGCCTTTACCTTCAACAGCAATTGAACCGTTGCCCCACTTAGAAGCGGCTACGTTAGCTAGAGGGAAAGACTTAACGATTGTGTTTCCGGGAACCCCTGACCAATCATCCGTTTCACTGAACGTGTATCCGTCACCTTTTGCATTTAGATTACGGATGTGAACTTTCATGTCATCTTCTGGGTTTTTAACCGCGGTGTATCTGTATAGAAGGCCGTTTATATCTAAGCCCGGAATAGACGGCAGAACAGACCCCATACTCCAGCTCAGTGCTGTGGACGCCGCGTTCCCTGATACCCCATAACTGTAGGGATCACATTGCGAGTAAGAAGGCCAAAGTGCCAAGAATAACACTAAGCCCCGTTTTAGTTTCAATGTTTTCATTGAACAGCTTCCTCATCGGGTTGTTTTGTTCGTATTCAATTTCGTCGATTTCGGCTTGCATTTCCCAAGCTATCCTAGCCTTATCTCCCACCAATCCATCCTTGGGGCAGGGAGTTCCAGCATTCATCATCGCGTCAAACACACGTTCGTCCTGACACATTACGGACACGGCTGCCACTTTCATGCCCATGTCGTACATAGTCTTAGCGTTCTTTAGTTTTTCACAATTCATATCACGTACAGTACGACCTGCCGATATGCCTAGTATCTGTGTCTGAACTGCACCAGCCACACCGACAGTACACAGGTCAGAATTACTTGCGCTAATCTGAGGTGATATGGCTGATGGTGGTGGACTATTAATAGTTGTATCCATTTTACCATCAGATATTACTGTAGTCTCAGTCTTGATTGTCTCATCGGCAAACGCAAAACTACCACTCAATAGGAGTAATGCTATTACAAATAAACGTGTCATTTCTATCAAAACACACTACCCCCAGCAGGTTCTGGTGCAGTGATCGGCACAGATACATCTTTACGTTCAGGTATTGCTTTATCAGTCATACTACTATCCTTAGTTCACCAGCTGCGGTCTTATATACATCGTTTACGGCCAAACCACCAGACGCGGCGGCTGTGTTATTAGCATAGACGGAAAGCCCTGTTAAGTTGAGTGTACTAACTCTGCTCGGACCGGGATTCTGCTGCTGTTGAGCGTACAAGGCAAACGCCCGTGTAACCTGTGCTATATACTCTTGGCTATACTCAGTAGGCGCAGCGGCGAAAAATGGAATAGAAGTAGTTTGGGACATTACCGCCTCCCGTCCGTACGCATATCAGCGCGAGGAGTGCCAAGTCGCCATTCCGTCCCTAACCTAGCAGACGAAACTTTCAGTGCTATAGACCTCCCTCGCAACCTAAAAAATAGTTGCTCAGTAAACTTTTCTACGGGGGCTGTGGAAGATCGCACTGTCACACCTGAATTAGTTTGGTCAAATGCAGTGCCGGGGTACTCCCTTGCACTTATTGTAAAAGTAGCTTGCGGTGTGGATGTAGAGTTTCGGAATGTAAGGTCGGGGATAACTCTAGACACAAACATAAACTGATCTCCGTCACCAATGTCGATGGCGCTAGATTCAATGAAGCTACTTATAGGGCTAGGTGGGTTGGTGCTACCATCGTCGATACCGTTTTCATGGAAGTATAGATACCCGTCAGTAGAAGCCGCTATAGGTAAGTTTGAAAGTGCGTTGTCATGCCATGCAGTGCGGTTAAGAGTTCCGTAATACCAACTTCCTTCGGCGTAGTTATAAACCACATAGCTGTCGTTTGTTTGGCTACCAGCCGACGGGTAGAACCACCATACTTCGTTGAACTTACTGTTTAAACCTGCAGTTACTTTAGATCGTTGTGCGTTGTTTGTGTTGTTGAAGATATATTCTTCTACGGGGCATGGGATAATCTGCACGTTACCGTCATACTTGTAGAATACTTCATCTCCCATCCAATATACAGCGTCCCCAAAAGCAACGGCGGCGTTTTGAGATGCGATAGAAGTGTTTGTAGACACTTCAGTTAAACCGAAAGTAAACGGAGCCCCAATAAACTGCATTGATGACACGGACCGATCCGTAAAGACTATTACTTGCTGCTTGGTTTGCACCGCAGCGATAATTTCAGAGCCAGTACCAATACGTAGTTCGCCAGCCGTGTTGGTCGCTGTCGCCGCCCAATCAGTAATACTTTCTTGGCTCGAGAAACGTATAGTTAGCGGGTCGAGGTTGCCGGCGTCGCCTTGTGGATCACAGCCAAATGCAATAATGTGACGATCCCGCTCAGAAACAAGAACGATATTAGCAGCTTGCGGTTGATTGCTGCCACTTAAAGTAGTGATGTCGACGGCACGGGCATTGGTCCCCGCAGAGGTATTCCAGTAGTAGATACCGCCCCCCCGTGCATTTGCCAGTAAGTCCTCACCAAAGTTGTCCATAGACCATAAACGAAGCTGTCCGCTGGGTATTGACACGTTAGCTGCGGAACCCCAAGTTCCACGACTCCAAGCACCTGCGCTCCACCCACTACCACTAGAAGAAGAGTCCAAACCAGTGTTAATCTGGTACTTGCCCACTACGGAACTACCACCGTTACCGCCGTTGCCCGTACCTGCCTGTACGGCACTTTCAACTGTGTACGAGTTAGCATTTATAACAGAAGTTACCTGATACTCTTTATTTAGCACAGCGGCAGTAATATTACCCCCAAGACCAGCAGCCCCTGAAAACGTAACGAAGTCATTAAGAACTACACCGTTGTTTGTATCCGCCACAGTAATCGTCCTAGAAGTATTTGTAGCCGCAAAGGTAATAGCCCCCGCAGACGTAGTAGCACGGAGCGGCGTAATATCCACCGGGGCGTTACCATCTAGGATGTATAGCTTTAAATTAGTACCAGCACTGATAAAGTTTGTGCCGTTAAGAGCAGTCCAACTATGTATGTCTCTACAGGTACCGAGAAAAACATTATCCGTATAACGAGTCCAACCGCCAATAGTTTCGGGATACCCGATACGGAAACGTATTTTATCGCCATCACGCCAACCACCTTCGTTAGTGTAATCGGTCGCGTCCCTTACAATTCCGGGGCGAAACTGGAGTTTTTGTAGCGCCATACTCAATCCTTACCTAATAAATGTTATGCTCGTATAGTATACGCTACCGACTTTTTGCCCTCCAGCATGGTGAACAACCACCCTACAGCCGGTATTAGCTATATTATAGAACTTTACTTGACCATCGTTACTGCTACCGCTGTTATCGTTAGTAGACGCGTAGTTCCCTAGAACTACGTAATTAGCGTCCGCTAGGTTATTTGTAAACGCGACTTGATATTCCCCGGTGCCTACGTAGTTTATACTAGCTATATTGTCACTAGCTTGTATTGTGGCGTTTGCACTGTTGTTTGTATACGAGAACCTTGCCCATGCCTTGATAGGACTAGCTTCTGTTAAGGCCACAATAGCCGCTTTAACCTTAGCCGGAGACACAATGCTATCCGTTGTACCAGTGCCAGCCTGCCAAACCGAGGTGGCCTGTGTAGTGTTAGACGCCTTGGCGTTTACCTGCGTTTGGACGCTAGAAGTTACGCCATCTATGTAATTTATCTCAGCAGTAGTAGCTGTCACACCATCCATGATGTTTAGCTCTGCCGTAGTAGCTGTCACGCCGTCCATGATGTTTAGCTCTGCCGTAGTAGCTGTCACGCCGTCAAGGACATCAAACTCAGAAGTCGTAACGCCCGTTCCCCGCAAGTCTTTCGCATAGTTTAGGTCGGCAACGACACCTGTAAACCCGTCTAACTTATTGATCTCGGCCGTGGACGATGTCACGCCGTCCATTATGTTTAACTCTGCAGTGGTGGCTGTCACGCCGTCCACTATGTTTAACTCTGCAGTGGTGGCTGTCACGCCGTCCATTATGTTTAACTCTGCAACCGTTGCAGTGACTGTCGTGCCCCCTACTACTAGCGATCCGAGGTCCAAGGAGCCTGTAATATCTACAACAGCCGCGGCAGAGCCTGCGCCATCGCAATATATAATCTTAGTTGTGCCAGTTTTGACGCTTACATTAGCACCAGAGCCTTGGGTAAACGTGGCTGCCTGCCCACTACCGTTCTTGACGATGTATATATGTTGTCCATTATTTGGAGCCACAGTTACCGTATTAGTCCCTGAAGGAGAGCCTCCAAGAACCAAAACTTTATAGTGTCCGTCAGAAGGTGTGCCATCAGAAGTGGTAAGCGTATGTGTCGTTCCAGACAGCGTAATTGCACCTACACCGTTAGTGAGCCGATCTATTATGTTCATGTTATCGTTGATGGTGTTGCCCCATGTAGAAGACTGTTCACCATTGGCTGGAAGCTCGATGCCACCATTATCTGTATATGTACTAGGCATTGTCTATCCTTATGCTGCTATTCTTGTCCATGTTGTACCGGGGTCGGGTTTAATCCTACTCCATACAAGTACTTGTCCAACAAACCCAATGGCTGAAACTCCAGTCGGAATTACCAACCCATTGCCTGTCATTGTGATAGAGCCTACACCACCTACGGCTGAAACTCCAGTTACAACTACAACCGTGTTCTGAGCAAACGTGGCTTGTCCTACGGCTGTAGTTCCAGCTACGCCTGTGACAGATATCGCAGCGGTTCCGGAAATAGACACACTTGATGTGTTTGCAGTACCCGCAACTCCTGTAGGACTAATAATCGAGACGATTGCAACCGTAGTACTACCAGCCGAACCAGTGGCGGCAACTCCTGTAGCTGCAATGTTTAAGTCTGTAGAGCTTATTACCGAGCCAACACTACCAACCGCACCCGTTTGCATGCTAACCGTAGCGCCTGCGCCTGCAGCTGCTATGACACCGCTACTTGATGCGGAGCCTTGTACCGAGCCAAGAGTTAGCCCAATCTGATCGCCCGTAGTCCCCACGTTGCCAATAGCCATAGTACCAGCTACGCCTGTAGCAACAAATAACAGTTCGCCGCCGCCAGTATCTGAAAAAGCTGCTGCTGAATATGCGGAAAAGCCTAACATTTATGCGCTGCCATTATTTTTATCCCTGATAATGTATCTTCGTCCCAAGTATACATATTTTTTCCTCTATGACGATACTTCGTAACGGACAATAACAACTCCAGAGCCACCGTTGCCGCCATATCTAGTACCACCTTGACCAGTAGAGCCACCGCCACCCCCACCTGTATTTGCTGCCCCACTAGGCGCTGGGCTACTTCCACTAGGTGCACCATTGCCACCCCCGCCAGTACCGCCAGTACCACCAGCTTGTCTCCAACTACCGCCTCCACCTCCGCCAGCATAAGTTGAGCCGTTTAACCATGTTAATCCATTGCCGCCATTACTTCCTACAGCAGATGTTCCTGAGCTGGTGGTGTTAGCGCCAACCGCTCCTGCACCGCCACCGCCACAGCCAGCACCGTAACCAGTCTGGTACTTAGACCCGCCAGCGTAACCTTGCCCAGTCGCCGCTGCACCTCCAAAATACTGGCTACTACTACCAGAACCACCCCCGCCAGAACCGCCAGCAGTGCCATTAGCTCCTTCGTTCCCACCACGACCGCCACCTGTTGATGTAAGGCCAAAGCCAGAGCTATTAACCCCACTCCCGCCAGAATTTTGGCTACTACTACCGCCAGCGCCAATAATAACTTGGTAGTTCTGAGCGACTGCTCCAGCATCGCCTGTTCTGTATCCACCAGCACCGCCGCCACCGCCAGCATGGTTATTGCCACCAGCGGCACCGCCAGCAACAACTAAGTATTCTAATGAGTTGGAGTCAGTTGAGCTGCCAATAGTATTGACAGTGAAAGTACCTGATGAAGTAAATACATGGTATTTATACCCACTAGATGTAGAGGTTGATCCCCCAGACGCTGCAATAAATGATTCACTAGATTTGCCGTATCCATCAGACATATCAATAGCACCAGAAGAAGTGCCAAATAAACCACGTACAGCCGAACTGCCCATGCTAATAGCAGCTGTGGCTGTTAAATCAAGTTCTACGTTAACTTGCCGTAGGGATATTGGATTGCCTGCGGATGGTAATGTCATGCTCTATCTCGCTTTTAAGTCTTCAATCTCAGCTTTTAATTCTTTAATCGCTTCAATTAAGTAGCCTGTGATATTGCCATAATTTACACTTAGTGTACCCATTTCATCTTCTGCCGTTAGTACAAGTTCTGGTGCAACCTTCTGCATCTCTTGTGCAATAACACCTGTAGAATCTTTGCCAGTTGCATCACGCACATAGTGTACGCCTCGCATCTCACTTACTTTGGATAGGGCATCAGGGATTGTAATTATGTTTGATTTTAGGCGTTCATCAGAGAAGGCAGTAACGTCATTGTTAAACGTAGCCGCACCTGCCCCTGACATATCAAGGGTGAGGGCTGTAATTGCTGAACCGCCATCGTTACCTATAAATTGAATATCTTTATCAGAAACTAAGCTTCTAATTTGTGCATTGCCACCATCGTTTTGTATTTTTACAAAGTTTGTACCACCATCTGCAAAGAATATTTCTGCGCCATCAGCATCAAGGATAATATCGGCAGCAGAATCTAGTGTCAGGTTACCACCTGAAGATATAGATAATCCGCTACCAGAATTACCAATTTGACCTATTTCACTTGTATCTGAGTAAAAAATAGCATGTGCGCCATCATTTTGTTTACGAGTTATTACCAGAGGGTGAGTGCTAGTAGCAGTAGCATATATTTGACCAGAACCGTATAAAACTGTCCCTGCGGTCTGTTGGGCAGTAGAAGTCTTACCCACAGTCACGTTGCCTGACGTGTCGATGCGCAGACGTTCTGTACCGCCCGTGCTGCCCGATCCACCATAAAGAGGGCCATTTGCCGCTAAATTTGTTGAGAAGGTCATTATTCCTGCAGAAGCAACGTTAAGGTTTCCGTTGTCGTTGCCTAGTCCTACGTTACCCCCATTACTTCCTCCATTTCCTGCATCAACTAATCGTATTCCTGCCGCATCACTATTTTGAAAAATTGCAACATCATAATCATTTCCTGTAGACAGTGCTCCGCCTTGTGAAACGTGTAATTTTCGGTTCGGGCCATTTGTTCCAATACCTACTTTTCCGTTGTCTTTAATGCGCATATGTTCTTCAATAGCCGCACCTGTAGCTTCAGTAAAGAAAACTAAATCTGCCGCTGTTGCCGCTGTTGATACCCCACGTATCATCGCTAAAGAATTGTCATCGGAATTGCCGAAACTTATTTGGCCTAAGTTTTTACTTGCCGCAGGACTATCTGTACCCTTTAAAAATAATTGGCCACCGCCTTCGTTGTTTGTGCCTTGGACTGTTATTGATGCGTCAGTATTGAAAATAGCCGAACCCTTATTAGACATGTCAAGGGTGAGGGCTGCAATACCACTGTTATTATCAATGCCCGAAAAAACAATGTCTTTATCATTTACAGAAGAGAATATATTTAAGTTGCTATTTGTGCTTCTAATCTTTCCAATTTCAACACCATCATCTTTAAATTTAATGTCGCCTGTTGAAGCATCAAGATTAATATCTCCTGCAACGTCAATAGTAAAAGTACCTGTATCTGTTATTGATCCGTCTAATATAACCGTACCACCTCTGGTAATATTACCACCAGCCGTAATAGCACCTGTAGCAACTGCTCCTGTTGTTGTAATTGTTGAGGAGCCGTTGTTTATATTACCAAAGCCTGACGTTATACTACCAGCCGTAATAGCACCTGTAGCAATTGTTGAGGAGCCGTTGTTTATATTACCAAAGCCTGACGTTATACTACCAGAGTTTAATGCCCCTGTTGCTACGATACCGGAGCCAATAGTAATGTTAGCAGAGCCATTAAATGCTACGCCGTTGATAGTGCGGGCCGTAGCCAGCGTAGTAGCCGTTGAAGCGTTACCTGTAAGAGCCGCTGTGATTGTACCTGCGGAGAAGTTTCCAGAACCATCTCGTGCCACAACTTTCGAAGCTGTGTTACCCGAGACTGCGTCTACACCAAGAGTGAGCGCGGTACCCTCAGAAGCCGATCCACCACCTGTCAGGTATGAGCCGTTAGCAACAGACTGGACATAGTTACCTGTGGTATCCGTGCCTAGAGCAACAGAGTTTGCTTGGATTGTTGCAGTGCCTGTGACATTGCCAGAACCGTTAAACGCAGCAGAAGTCCAAACAACGTCGCCTGTCATTCCAATTGTTCGACCATTAGCTAGTGTAGTGGCAGACCCAGTCAGGTCAGCAGTAACCGACGCGAATGTAGGAGTAGCAGTAGTTGTGAGGTCAATACCTGTAGAAACCTTACCACCCATGCCCGAGTGATTAGTACAATAATAAAATAAGTTAATTGGAGCATCTTGCTCTAGTGTCACCTGAGTATACGCTCCAGATGAGCCCGGTGTACCAACAGCCGTTACGCCTACAGTGTACGCAGACCCCCCGGCATGAGTGCCGTTAGATGTGACGCTTAAACGCAATGGATGTCCTGAGTTGGAACTATTCGACTGGTCAAAGCGCACAGTTACGGATCGTTGCAATAACGCTGTTTGTTGTAAGGCTCCATCTAGATAGAATCTATTACCTGCGCCGGGATTAGATACAGTAACCGCTATTGTTAGATACGGTTGCTTTCCAACTAAGCCCGCTACAGTAGTGTTTATAGAAGTGTTTGCTGTCCCGTTAAAAGACCCTGACGAGCCCGTGGCGTCCCCAGTTAAGGAGATGACTCTGCCTGTAGCTAGCGCGGTGGCGGTAGAAACTGGAGTGTTTAAGGAGAACTGTGTACCAGACAAAGATAGCCCTGCACCTGCACTATATATCGGGGCGTCAGCAACTAACGTGAAAACAATATTTGTTGTGCCAAAAGTAATAACACCTGTTGTGGTCATTACGTCAAGCTCGCCACCATGAACCGTACCCTCAGTAATAAAGAAAGCATCACCTTCACCTAGTGCATCTGAGTCACTTGGGGCATAAGAATCAGCGTCAGTAGCGCGGGTAAGAACCCAATTTGCAGAACCGCTGCCAACTGTAGTAACCTTGTAGACACCGTTATGCGCTTTGTTAGTTTGGTCTTGTACCATCACGCGGTTGTTTGTGGCTACTGAAACTCCATCCAATACTAAAGCTGCTTGCGTTGCTGCGTTAGTAAGTGTGGCTCCAACCCCGCTGGAACCGTTGCTATATGTAGCGTTTAGGTTCGCAGTTGTTTCAACTCGGCAAGGTTCGTGGTAGTGGATACCCGCTGCAGCAATAGTGTCTACATATTGTTTAGTAGCAGATTGTAGCGCCGCAGTCGGATTAGCGTTAAGAATCAGGTTGCCCGTCATCGTACCGCCGCCTCTAGATAAAAGAGTCTGTATATCGACCCCATCTACCGTACCACCCACAATTAAATTGTTGCCAATGGTTACATTGTTACTTGCGTCTTCAATTACGGCCTTGTCAGCAGGGTACGTAAGGAAAATATTTTTTGTTCCAACACCCCAGTTAACGGCATTATTAGAGTTAGACGATGTGAACACCGACGTGCGGGTAATAGTCCCCCCACTAGAAGCATAGGTTCCAAGGCCAACCTCGAAGTTCACATTATCTGTGATCGAGTAATAGACCGTGTCCGTATTGGATGCAACGGAAGCAAACGTTCTAAAACCTGCAACCACGCCCCCCAGAGTATAAGCCCCGGTCCCCGTAGAATTAGTAGTTTCCTGTATACGATCAGCGACAATTAGAGCCATTGGGTAACCCCTTTATTTTTAAGCTATACGAATGATAGCGTTTGAAGCATCCGCTGCTGGAAACTGAATAGTAAATGTACCAGAAGTTGAAGTTTTATCCGCACCAAAGTCCAGCACCGCAACTGTTGGGTCGCCTGAAGCGCTGTCGTTATAAATTAATGCTCCGCGAGCTGTAATTGATGCGCTGGTAAAGTTAAGGTCAGCGAAGTCTGTCAGTGCTGTAGTGCCTGAAGATGTCGGTGTTACCTTTGAGAGCGTACCGCCGCCAGCACTGTACGAACCGGAGTTCGACACTTCATTGCCAGTAGTATACGCAGTTGTCGCCGCATTAAACGATGCACTGTTTGTATACAGGGCAAGTTTAAATGTATTGCCTGAAGAGGCAGTGAAGTTGTGCGTACCTTGAAGCAGTTCTTTCTTGAACGATGTACACATGAAGTTACCATTAAAGGCCATTTAAAGTCTCCTAAGTTGGGTTGCGAGGTCCGGAAACCCAGCCTCTTGTATTTTTACATACGTTGTTGTGCGGTCTTCTTTAACCGCTACTTTAATATAATGCGTGATGATTTGCAACATCTGTGATTTATACGCCTCCGCTTGCATTCGTATCTCGGGCGGGGCAGAAGTAGACACGCTCATTAGCTTGTCTACACACATTTCCGCTACAGCATCAGGGCTGTGCCCTCCTTTGTCAGCGGTATGTATTTTTATGGCGTCAAAGCCAAAATTCATTTCAACTTGCATCAAAGTCTCCCATCTCTGTACTCATCTTGCGCACTCCGTATTTGGACCCCGGTAAGCTGCCCAAGAGCTTCGCTATAGCGAGTAGTATATAATTGAATAAGGTCTGTCTCACCCTTCATGTATGTGTACGCCTCAATCAGAGAACCATAAAGCAAAGCGGATTCGGCATTGCCGCCGTACCAAGATGTGCTTGTGGTAACGATTGAAGGCGGGTCGTAATAATAATGTAGTTCAACTACGTAGGTGTCGTCAGGTGTTGGGCCAAGAATAAAGTTGCCTTGCTCCCCACCAAAGTCTCCGTCAAACTGAGCATAGTACTTGGGTAGGCCCGGTGTCGTGCTCGGTGAAGGGTAGGCCTCTCGTATAAAGTTTACGTCTTTATCAAGAAGGAACGAATAGTTTCCAGCCGGGTCTACGACAGCCAAAGAAAACACAGAGAGAAAATCCTCTGGTCTAGCTAAGTACAAGTCACCGTTAGTGGTAGCTGCGGTAACATTCCTGCGCAACTCAGGCACCATTATAGAGCGGTTGAGCCGCTCTTCCGACTGTTTGACAAAGTTAGGAATGTTGGAGACGAAGCTTGTCTCCTCATTCTGTGTATAGTCTTTTATTGCTGCAACCAGCTCTGCGTAGTTCATCAGAACTTACCCCATTTTAAATTTGCCACCACTAGTAGCCGCACCCATACCACGGCATTGGCCGCCGCCGCCCATCTTCTTGACTCCGCCACCGTAACCCATCTTCTTGACCTTAGCTTTGCCACCGTAGTTCATTTTCTTTACTTTAGCTTTGCCGCCGTAGGACATTTTACCAACGCCATCAGTAGCATAATCAGGAACCATTTTCCCGTTTGGACCTGTAACCATGTTCAGCTTACCACCGCTTTTCAAGCCAACAGCTTTTTTAAGCTTCTGCAGTCCTCTTTTTATTCCACGCTCTACTACTGTTGGTGGGTTACGTTCATTTCGCTCTTCTCTAAGTTTTTCTTTGCGTGCTGCCTCAGATTCACGGAATAAACGTTCTTCTTGCGCCCTAGTCAGGTTAGTGTCGGCACGTTGTCTTTTGCTATCGCCCGGCATTTGGGTCAAAGATTTCTTATTTTTTTGCATACTAATCTCCATCAGTTGTTGTTACAGTGACTCTTCCTACAGAGCCTACCATATATTGCGCTGGGTTCCAAATAGGGTTCCAGCCAAACAAACCTCTACCCGGATTTACATCTGGACGGGGGTTACGTAAAGATTGGGGGTCTGCTGTGTTAACATCCCCAGTAAAGTTTTGTGGTTGGTCGGGATCAAATACGTCTTTGCCTACACGTAGACCTGTACGTACTCCATGCTGAACCTCGTATATAAGGTCTTCTAGCTTGTAGCGAAACCCAGTCCGGTCACATATACCGTATGCGTGTTTACCACTAGCGTAACCCGGCATTATACATTCCCCCTAAACGGTACAATACGAAGTGTAGACCTATCTTGATCTTGATCTGCAGCCCTACGGAATTGTTCCTCATATTCTTGTTTTAAAGGACCAACTCTATCGGCTACTTCAGGTTTTTTCATTGCAACGTAGTACGCTAAACCAGACACAAGAGCGGGTATAAAACGAGGCGGTATAGAAGTAGTAGCTCCTCCAACACCGCTCGCCAGACCATCTATACCTTTTAGACGGTAATAAGATAGCTTATACGTAGTAGCATCGTTTGGCACAGGCCAAAGGGTAACTTGTACATTTGTAGCATTGCGCTGTACGTAGATTTGCGATGGACGCCCTTGAGTATTTTTGTTTCCCTGCTGAGAATACGTAGAAACACTCATGCGTTGTATGTACGAGTCCAGCTGCTGCGGTGTGCCTTCGTCAGTGCGGAGTTGATGTTCTATTAGGTCGATAGTATCAGAAGGTAACGTATAGGTCGCTGTACCCGCAACTAACGGCAGGGTCCCCGCCTCTATAGTAAATAGGTTCAAGCCGCGATTCTGCCACTCTAGCGTCATAATATTAAGACTGCGGCGGGCGGTTTTTAAGTCATACCCCGAACGCATTTCAAGGCCTGCACGTTCGTATGCCTCCTCAAATAATTCATTTAGTTCTGGCACAACAACCGCCATGATCTAGGCCTTCCTATACTTTGCCGTCTTCTTGGCTATCTTTTTAGGTTGTTTGGCAACCTGTTTACCTTTTTTAGTAGCCGCTCGTTTAGCCTTGGTAGTAGCAGCGTATTCTTTAGATGACAAAGCTTTTATAGCTTTAGCGGGTAGGTACCGCTCACCTGTAGCCTTTTTCCCTTGCGTCGACGGCTTACCAGACTTTGTACGCCATTTCTGCTTAGTCCATTTGCTAAGACTTTTTTGACTTTTTGCTTTTGCCATCGGCTTTAGCCTTCGCTTTCTTACTCAAATCTTTATAGTGGGATAACTTAACACTCATTTTACCATGAACTTTCCCCGTATGCATAGTACCATCCTTCATTTTGTGCTTTTCGCCCGCATGAACTGTACCGTCTTTTTTATAATGTTTTACACCCTTCACGACTTATATCCTCCACCTTTAGCTTTATATTGTTTAGCCAACATTTGCGCTTTACGAGCAGACCATTGACCCGGTTTACCACCTTTACCCCCACTTTTAATCTTGTTGAACAATGCCTTACGCATTGTGGGCTTAGTGTAATTACCAGCTTCATTCACACGACTCTTAGTTTTGCCGCCCTTGCCCATAGCCGCTACAGGTTTACGAGGCACTGCTTTTTTAACTCGGTTGCCTGTAAGTTGTCTTCCCATAGAACTACGTCCCATCATGTCAGCATTTCCACCTTTTTCTAGCTTGCCGTAATCGGCTGTTAGGGTCTTTAGCTGCTTTAGGAAATTGCTTCATTTGTCCCGCAGAACGTGCGCAGTAAGACTTGCGACGCTTAGCTGCAGCGCTTCCCTTTTTAACCTTACCTGTAACGGCTGTCTTTAGTTTAGAGCCGGGGTTATCCCGACGATACTTGGCCACACCTTTTTTAGTCATCCCCGCGCCAGACTTAGTTGGGCGTTTTTGACCACCTTTTATGGTGTGACCTTTCATTGTACCTTTTTTCTTAACTGCCATATTACTCTATAAGTAGTGTCATTACGTTTCCTGTGCCTGTAAAGGCAGAAACAAAGCAACCGTTATCAGCTAAAATACCATCATTTGGAATGTATACGTCGTTCCAACCAACAGGTAAAGTTAACTGCAATATAATAGGGCCAGTAGCTGACCCACTACGAATAGTGAAAGCGGCGGCTGCAGCGGCGTTTATTAAAACACCCTGCAATCTACCTCGTGATGGGCCTACAAGTGCAGCGGTAGCGCTTGCTGCAAAGTTATAAGCTCGTACTTCTTGACCAGCCATTTGCTAGCTCCTTACGCTAAATTTTAAAGGTCGATAGCCTGTTGATACAGAACAGTGAAACGAATTGTTCCTGCATTAGTAGCACCAGTAGTGGTTACTGTAAGACGTTTTTCAGTACCAACGTCTGCCCAAGCCAATGCTCCACCTGCTTCAGTAGTAGGGTATTTACGACCTGCACCGGAAGCGGCAGTAATTGAAAATTGGTTTAGAAAAGTAGCGTTGCCGCCAACAGTATCGCCAATGCTCAGTACGCAAGTTGCGTTTGCAACAGCAACAGATACCTCAATAACGATGTCAATAATTTGTGATGCAGCTGGGATTACGATATCAGTAACAGTGGCTGCTTGTGCGCCACCTGCGGTACTAAAAGCAGCGGTCTGAGCCATAACGACTTGACCAGTGTTTTTAACATTTACACCTAACGTAGTTCCAGTTGTTTCTTTAATTGTTCCGGCCTTGATAGGTCCAGAGAATGTAGTAATACCCATGATTATCTCCTGTCAGGGTTAAGTCAGTCGCACCATGCAACTGTCAGGGATACAGGTACCCTACAACACCTTTACGCAAAAAGAAAGCCCCACCGAAGCGGAGCCTTCCAAATTTAAATTTAAGTCCTAAGAGCTTACGCTCCCGGAGAACCGTAGATGCCCAATGGGTCGGAAACACCGAAGCTGTAACGCTCACGTGCTTTGTAGCGCACGTTGCCAGTATCGAAGTCACCATCCATGCCTGTAGCCATCGCAGAACGTACAAAATGTTTCATGCCGTTAGGGATGTCTGTAGTCAAGAACCAAGCGTCAGCGTCTGTAAGGTAGTGGTTTACACCGTACCCTTCAGGAACTGCACCGTTAGAGCTGAGAGCATTGATGTCGTTATCAGCTGTACCTACACGTAGAGTTGTTTCCAACAAACGAGTTGCTACGAACTGTAACGCAGACGGGATAATAAGCTTTCTACCGCGAGCTGCGATAAGTAGGCCACGTTCGTCTGTGTATCCCCCAATGTCGATAATCGCCTGTTCGAGCGAAGTCTCGTTAAGGTCAGCACTAACCGCTGGACGGTTAGCGTTTGTACCGCCACCAACTGTTGGGTGTGCAGTGCTGAACAATGTTACACCATCACCAGACTGGAAAGTGTCAAAGCCCGTGTTGAGCAATGAGGCAGCTTTAACCTGCTTGGTGTATGCCATAGCGCGAGCTAAAGCTTTTGTGTAACGCGAGGACAAAGAATCGTACAAGTTATCTTCCATCGCTTCTTCAGTGATGGCGAAACCCATAGCGATAGTTTCGTGTGTGTAGCGAGCTGTGAACGCCTCTTGCGCATTATCGTACGCAATAGATGAACCTTCAGCCTTTGTTGGTGCTGCACCAAAACCAGATAATTTAACTTCTTCTTCAAAGCTACGCTCTGAATTTTCTGTCTCATAAATGTCCGCGTGCTCGTTTTCGTATTTGCCATACTCAAGACCAAAAAGGGCGTTGAGTCCGGGTAAAAGCTCTTTAAGCGCCTGCGCGCGTGAAATAGCCATGTGTTAGCCCTCCTTACAAGCCAACAGCGTTAGTCATGCTGCTGTAGCCGGGGTTAAGTTTAACCAAAAGATCAGGGAATGCATCACCAATAGGAGAGGCAGAAGCCACGATACGGAAGGCAGCGGTAGTAGTCTTAGTTGTCGCGTCGACAGCACTTGTAGAGTTACCTGTAGCAGTTCTGCCAGTATTTGTAGACTGAGCAGCCGCGAAGAAAGTGTTCGCACCTATATCAGACTGGTCCATAGCGCCATCTGCTTGTACTTGGAATAGTACGTTTGGATCATCTACAACATACGCTTTGATATCGCCGCCATTGGCGGTACCAGAAGGGTAGTATTGCGAGAACGTAGTTTGGCCTTGAGCGTTGGTAAATTCACAACCCACAAACACACCAAGAGAACCTGTTAGGTTTGTTCCTGTTGGGAATGCGTTTGTACCACCGTCAGAGCCGGTTGCAGTTGATAGTGCGATGTAACCATCGGCACCGATTTGAACGACTTGACCGTTAAAGAGGTTTGTTGCCTCTCCAGCAGGGTCGATCAGGTACTGGGACGTTGCCCCAGCGTAGGCCATACCGTCGGCACGTTTTACCGGCTTTAGGCCGTAGGGAGCAGCTATAGTAGCCATGATGCTCTTCCTCCAGATTTATTTACTGTTGTAGTAAAGAGCATTATTACTCCTTACCATATAGTTACCGCGAACTACGCTTAGTTTTAGTCATAGGCATCCGCGGGTCAGACTCACGCATATAGTTTCTATCAACAGCCTCGGCCTGATTTTGTGCAGACTCAAGCTGACCATAGATGCGGTCATCTCTTAGTTCGGTCGGGATAGCGCAAAGCAATAACCCACCAACTTCGATATTGTCTTTAAAACGAGAATCAATATCTGACATGATGTGTAGCTCAGGATAATCCTCTGCCTTTACAGGCACATAGCCATCACGAAACCGTCCAGAGACGTTTGTCATATCTGCATTACCCAATGTAGCTGTGCGAATCCAGCGGAACGAAAGTCCGTCACGTGGTTCGGGGGTAGGTAGCATAGACGAGCGTTTCCAAGGTTTACGACGTTCTCCCGCTTCGCGGGTTTCGGTTGTACGAGGTTTTCTATCAGCCATTTTGCATATCCTTTAGCTTTTGCGCCGCATATTCTTTATTAGATAATCCGAGGCGCTTGGCGATTGCGGCCTCCGATGAGGAAATGACAACTTTATTGCGTGATGAGGCAGTATTTCTACCACCCGGGGCCACCACGGAGCCAGCCTTACGTTGTGGTTGTCGAACCTCGGGTTCCACGTCCGCAAAGCGATCTGGGTATCGAGACCGCATGGCCTCGTTTATCTTACTATAGTACACATCCGTTGTAGAATCAACGCCTGTCTCTAATAGTTCTTCATGTACGAGCATAGCGTATCGTGTCATGCTTGTATCTTTCTGGAACCAATCGTTCTCGGCTACCCAATCCTGCGCTTTGCGGTCTGGTTTAGGAACCCGAGGTGCTGCTTTTGGAGCTTCAGACTGGTCTTGCACAGCCCGTTGCGCCGGTTTCCAGTTCTCTACACGATCAGCTTCCATCTGTAGCTTAGATAGCGACATCTGTGCTTCGAGCACGGCATCTGTATCTCCAGCCTCATACGCCTCTTTGTAAGCTCGTTTCGCGCTGTTAAGTTCCGATGCTACACGTGCCTTGGCTTCGTTAACCAGCACGCCTTCACCTTCAGAAAGGTTTTTGCGGAGACGCGTAGCTTCGTTCTTCTGCGATTCAGCGTAATGAACTGCGACTTCACGTTCTCGTTCAGCTTCTTCTTTACGGCGACGTTCTTCATGGAACTCGAATTTTAGCTTCTTGATACGCTTCTGTACCGATTCACTGTGCTTTTCAAGTTCTTCGTCTTCTGGAATATCCGCCTCTGCGTCAGCTGCCCGGCGTGGACGGCCTTTATCTGCGTCTGGAGTATCATCTTCGATCTCCACTTCAAAGTCACCGTCGTCGGACATATCTACTTCAACGGTGTCTGTTTCGAGTTCTTCGTTCTCGACTATTGTATTCTTGTCAATCATGCTCTGCTATACCCCCGTGGGTCTTCAACCACCGCTTCAACAGTATCATCGTTGATAATGCGGAACTCTCTGTTGTGTAATTTAAAACGTGTACCTGAATACGAACGGAAGATAATAAAATCACCTTTTTCGCACCATGGACCGTCAGGGAAACGTTTTTTGTCTGTATAGGCTCCAGTACCTATACTTATAACATACCCAATAATGGTAGCAGTTTCTTCCATCTTGGTTAAAGCATCGGGCATATAAACGCCCCCATCTGTTTTACCCTCAAGTTCTGGGATTGCGATAAGCAGCTTATAACCTTTCGGTTCGGGTAATTTTGCCAGTAGCTGCTCGTCATCTATTTTGTCGGTAGCGTACATCTTAGTCTCCTGCAGTGATTAAAGGCTCACAGCGCCTTTTGCATGGATTATTCCACGTTATGTCGTATAACTACACGTATGATGCCTAATCTTCAATATACTTCTTCTCAATATCTTTAACATCGTTACGTATAGTAGTTAAGGCTTCGTATTTACCTACTAGCCTCCAGTAAGTCTCTTGATTTTGTGCGCCGCCTTCCGCTAGGTGTTCGGCGATAGAGGTGCGGCTTTCTTCGAGCCGTGTAAGCATGGTATGAAATATACTATCAGCCATCGAGGTTCACTTTCTCTGCAATGTCCATAGCTAGACGCGCCGCGGACTCCTTCTGATCTGTTTCAAGCTCTGCAACCTTAACGCCAATACGTGCCGCTTCTTTCTCCTCTTCGGAGTCGATACGTGCCTGTTGTAGTCGGGCGTTCTCTTGCTTGGACATAGCGTCGATATTAATCTTCAGCTTATCCATCTCGATCTTGTGCTTCAACTCAGTCTCTTTAATCATCAACTCGCGTTGCTGAATCTGAGTAAGTGGATCAGCCTGCTGTGCAGCGGCTTGTTCTGCAGCTGCTTCGGCTTGGCCTTTTTGGAACAGCTTCTCTGCAGCTTTCGCGGACAGTCGTGAGACCTGAAGCTCTATATCTTCTGGTAACGGTGCCTCTGGGTCTGGAAGTTCTACGCCTAGCTGTTTCTGTATCTCTACACGATATTGTAGCGCTACGTGCTCCGTAATGTGAGACATCATAGCGGACTGAATTGCGCTCGCGAACGGTGATTGCCCCACAATCTGCATGATCTTAGGGTCTTGCATCGCCATCATATGAGTCTGGATATGCGCCTCATGGTCTTGATAAGCAAAGGCTTTGACCGGCTCTTGTTTTAAGATAGCCATATTCTCAGTTACTGGGTCAGCGGGTTTAATATCTTCGGCTAACGTAATGATATCGTCAGCGTCTTTAATACCCAGAACTTCGAGCATCTGACGGTGCAGCTTGCCCATATTGTACATTTGTGGTGCTTGCTGGGCCAGTTGAAGTGCAGCTTGATACTGCATTATGCGTTGCGCCATTGTAGCCGCGTTAGGATCAGACACTGGGATGACATCTACCCGGCCATCAAAGTCTGCTATACGATCTGCGGGTTCGTCCATCTCATACGCGTACTCAGAAGGCATGTAATCATGTACGATCCTAGCTAAGATACGAAGCTCTTGTTTCATCGCTGCGTGCAAGCGAGCCTGAATACCCGACATTACCTGCATAGAACGCTCCATAAGCGCCAAAGTCGTTCCTACAGGAGCCTGAGCGTTGATATCACCCATTTGGATGTCACCTACCGCCGCAATACGTCTTCCTTCATCTACGACGTTCCCAAGTAGTGAGTAGAGTACGCTTGATGGTTCTTTGTAAGGAAGGGGTACAATGGACTCTTTAATCGTACCAGCTGGCACGTCCACGTCACGAAACTCACCCGGCATGATTGGGGTGTTGTCCCCGGTGATACGCATGCCTCGGGCTTTAAAGCCTGCTGGGAGGTTAGATAACGTACCTGCATCAATAAGCTGACGCATTATAGAGGTAGCAGATTTGGTCAAGCCCCCTAGCGTGTGTATAAGCCCTGTACCGTAGAAACCCATACCGGGCAAATACGGATAATGTACGACGTGCATACGCTTCTCGCGCTTGCTGTCTTCTTCATACCAATTTCGACGGATAGCTAGAATTACGCTAGACGATTTATCAATCGTTACTACATACGGCAGTGAAACACCGTCTACATCATCGAAAGGCTCAGGTAGGTCTAAATCTACATGCATTTCTAGAACAGTATGTCGTGGGTCGTCAGAGTAAGTAGCTTCAGAACCTTCTAGTTCGTTGTACTTCTCTTCAATGTCAGTGACATCTTTAGTTGCTTCAGGCAGTTCGACGTCACGGTAGAAGCCGTTTACCTGTAGTTTAAGTACTTCTTCAGGTGTTTGCTTCATAACATGCGTAAATCGTGGCGCGGTTCGTAAATTAGACGCACCGTAGGATACTACAAGGTCTTCTGCAGGAACAAACTGGGACACAGGACGTTCTGTTATAGGATCGAAGTAGATTTTCTTAAATGCGGAGCCAGCCATCGGGAGTTTGAACAACATCTGTTCCATCTCGTCACGGTAATCCGGCATCTTTTCAGTAATAAGGTAGTTAAGTTCGGTCTCGACACGTTGTGCCTGCTCAAACTTCTCAGATGTCATCTTGCCTACAATCTTGCTGCGTACGGGTCCTGCTGCTGGGAGAAGTTCTCCCATCGCCTGCGCTTGGAATTTAATCACCGCTTCGGTCATCATAGGGTGGTACACCCCAGAAGCTCCGTTCCACGGTTCGGTACGCTCCTCTACCTTCATACCGAGAAGGTCCATACCCTTAATATAGGCACTGGCCCATTCACTGCGAGATTCACGATCAGAGGAAAAGTGTTCTATTAGCTCGCTTGCTATTTCCTCGAGTTCGTCGTCGTCAATAAATTCAGCTAGGTTGGAATCGTGAGAAATATCTTCGTCCATCTCAGGTGTATCACCAAACTCAACCACAATAGACCCGTCATCCATAACAACTTCTATAGCTTCTGGGTCTTCCACTTCGATAGTTAAATCAGGGGTTAGCTCGTTCTCCTCAAAGAGAATATCACTAGGTTCCATAGGTTTTTCGACTGCCATGTTCTTGCCTCACTCGGTTCGTTTGAGGGCACTATAGCAGATATAGTGCCTAAATAGAAAGCTATCTTCGTAGGGTGAGGACACAACTAACGAGGGAGGTTCGGTACGAAGTGTCCTCACGGACGCTACCAACGTCCTGTGGATAGCCATACTACACATATACACGTATGTCATCCCCATCAGTAATACGCCGCCTTACGATGTAAATATGAGTCATCGTCCTCCATGTCCGTAGGTAAACGGATAAATCCACCCTGACGGAATCTTAGGAGAGCCATAACCGTACTGTCGACTAAGTCATCGTTTGACATGAATGGAAACCCAGCCACTTCTTCTACGAGCTCGTCTGCCCAACGAGTGGCGGGTACCCAGACCATGCCTGAAGAAATAATATCTGACACAGAGTTAAGCCGTGCTAACTTATCACCAGTCCCTCGGTGGGGTGTGTACTCGGTGACAGGCAGGCCCATGCGTCGCATCTCTTGGTAGAGTGCTACACCAGAACTTTTCTTCTCCACAATGAACGCGTCAGGGTCCCAGTGGTTGTACTGTTCCATCGCCAGCTCCTTGAGCTCAGGAAACTCCAGCCGTTCTTTTATACTGTCAAGTAGAATAATGTTGTGTGAACTTGTTTCCTCGTGAAAGAACACGCCCCAAGTGGTAAGTGCGGTGTAATCGGCCCGGTTATGCTTCTCTGCCGCGGCATCTAGGGACATAATTACGTACTCAACCGACGGGAGCTTGTCGTTCTCCCAAATGTTCCACCATTCACGCTTCACAATAGAAGCTTCTTCGGATGTGGGCTGCTGCTGGTACTGCGAGTTCCACTGGAACGCAGGCATTGAGGCCTTGGTTCGCTTTAACGCCGCAAGATCAAAGAACTCCGGCCATAGGGGCTTCTCTATTGGTTTACCCTCTTTGTCTTCAGAGTCTAAAATTGCAGGGAACTCAACGATTTCGTACTGGTCAGCCTCCTCATTCTTAACCATATCGTTGGTCACACGACCTGTTAGGTCGTCCATATGCCACCTAGTCTGCACGATAGCTACACGCCCCCCGGGCATTAGTCGTGTTCGGGCACCGAAGGTAAACCATTCGTAAGCTTTTTTAAAGACGGAAAAGTTGCCGTTGATAACATCTTGTTCAGAATGAGGGTCGTCGACCAACAATAGGTCAGCGCCACGCCCAGCCAAAGCAGAACCAATACCACACGCAAAATACTCTCCTCCAAAATTTGTGTTCCATCTACCAGCTGATTTACTGTCTACCGCAAGAGAAACCTCTGGAAATATAGATTTATACTCTTCTACGGCAATAAGGTTACGAACCTTACGCCCAAAATCCACCGCTAAGTCTGTGGTGTGTGACACCATCATCACTTTTTTGTTTGGGTTCCTACCTAAGAACCATGCAGGGAAGAAAATAGACACAAGCTGTGACTTACCATGTCGTGGTGGAATGTTGACACATATACGGTCTTCATCTCCAGATTCAATCGACATAAGCATGTCTGCGAGGATTCTATGGTGCTTCCCTACTATGAACCCCGGCATCATCGCCTTGCAAAACTCTATGAGATCGTCATGCGCCGCCTTATTTGCCTTCCGCATGGAGAGTTCTCCCACGATTGTGTCGATCTCGACAAGCTCTTCGGGGCTAAACGAGTCTAGATTGTCCAGTATGCGCTGGATATCCTCTGGTGAGAAGTCCATATCTTTAGCTAAGTTAGCTAAATTGCTAGACATTGAGGCCCAACTCCTTATCTACGTCGATAATAGCGCCGTCAATCGTGATCGCATCCTCAATTTCACTGGGGTTTACCAACCTAGACAGCTTTTCGCGTAGTTTATCCTTCAGATCGTCCGATGTTTGGTGCGTTACGGTCACTTCAGACTTCTCAGCAAACAACCCAACGTCTGATATCTTACCTAGCAGCTCCAACGCACGTATCCGTATGCGTGGGTCAGGGTTTTCGGTCTCCTCGATCAGCTTATTTGTCACTAAGTGGCGTACTTGCGTTGCACTTTTCACTACAGAGTGTCCGAAATCCTTCAGGATTCTGTCTGTCAACAGTAAAGTCGCGGGTGTCAACTGGGCCACTCGCTTAGGCGTTGCAACTTTGGATGTTTTGTGAGGGTTCTCAGCGTAAGATACGGCTAACGCCGCTGCTGTATCCTTGTCTGCACTGGTTGCTTCAACCTTTAGTCCGTTGGCATGCAGGTATTCTACCGTCTTCGCAGCTGCGGACGTTTTGATTGCAAGGTCCTGCATGTCCGGAGCTCTGCGGGTCGGTACTCCGCGCTCAGGTTCAATATGTATAGTCATTTTTAGCCCTCGTTTGTGGGACTATACAAAATTTTTTACAGCATTTCAATCCAGTTTGATAATAGGCGTTTCTATATACGAGGGGGTGGGGTAGTCACGGGCATCAAAAAGTTAGGTAGGGGGGCCCCAATTTCGTGGAAACGTAAAATATTTGCGCAGAATAGTATTATAGAGTTGAGGGTATAGTGCGGGTGTGCAGGGGGGTTGGGGGTAGGTGGGGTGTCATATGTGTAGTGATCTACTACCATTTACCCTCTAATACTGTGACACAACACACACAAACACGTATACTGATGTTATCAAAAGCGAAACAATCTTGTAACGCTAAGATATATATTCTCGAAAGGATATACCATGACACGAATGATAGACATACTACCACATCAAACTAACCACCCAATGCTAGGCGCCGAGCTAGGTGCTGAGATTGCCAAGTTTAGTAAAGGCGTAGTCGGCCAAGATAAGAAGCTTACAAAGGTTCTTGATATGTTTAAAGCAGGCGGGTTCAAAAGCACTGACCTAATCAGCAACACTTCAAAAGGTTCAACAGCAACCGAGGAGATGTTCACATGGTGTAAGCAAATGATAGCGAATGGATTTCCAGCCGGAGTTAAAGAGCTTTGTGAGCTATCGCCAAAAGCGGCCGGTGATAAAGTGGTCGATGGTCGAAATAGATCATACTGGGCAAGACAACCGAACTCTATAATCGGTGGATTGCAAACGCAACTAAAGAATAGAGAGCAGATCGACGCTGAGATAGCAAGCGGTAAGCAAGGTGCTGATGCTAGGACAAGATCGTCTGAAGCGATTGCCAAAGGTGAACTAGGCAAAGTAATAACCCGCTTACAAAAAGCAGAGGTATTCGAAACAACTATGGATTTGGATGTTATGATATCGCAACTACAAGCGATGGTTAAATCAATCCGCTAAACTAAACTGGGGCGGTCTAGGCCGCCCCACACTATCAATCAATTACAGGAAACAAAACAATGTTAGAAACACTATCATATAATCAAGATCAAGATATGATCGACGAAAGATTTAAATGGAACCGCATCGGTCAAGTAATGATCGGTGTTATGATTAAATGGGATGACGAAAAGTTTAATAACTTTTTTAATGCAATCAAACCACAATTACCGCCAGATGAAATCGAAGAAATTTTAAATCGTCGTTCGTGGTACACTTCGTGCAACGATATAGTAAAACAACACGATAAGAAATCACCGCGTCAAATGTCGTTTACATTTATGCCAAAATAACCACATGCGTCGAGCCGAAAGGTTCGGCGCTTTTTTTGTGTCTAGATTTTGGGTACTAATTATACCAGTTCTCCGAGCAGCTTTGCGACACATCGGAATCGGCTTGTTACGACACCCGCCAGTATGTGTAGTGACCCACTACCTTAATTATGCCAGTTCTCCGAGCAGCTTTGCGACACATCGTACTTCGTGTGTACATCTTCTCGTATGTTTATGTACGTCGTGTGACAAGACTCTCTAATAAGGTAGTGAACCACTACTATATCTATACCAGTTCTCCGAGCAGCTTTGCGACACGACATGTATGCAGAGGCCTTATTTTTATAATGTTCCACTATAATGTTCCTAATGTTCCACAAGAAGTTCCACAGTAGGCAAAAATAAGTCATTGATTTTACTATAATGTTCCTAATGTTCCTAATGTTCCATATAAAAAAATATAACACTTCCTACGCGACCCCCCATCTATAATGCGATGTAAGCCCCCAGCACAAATCCCAGAACACCCAAAAAATGACGGAACATTAGGAACATTGGAACATTCGTTTATTATCAAGCACTTACAGATACACCATGTGGAACATTACAAAACCCCATCGGAACATTGTAATCATATCAATAACTTAGCACGGAACATTACCCAGCAACACAGTAGTGTCTCACTACGCTACACAATCATGTACCACCTGACACCACGTCTCACCACAGGACACACTCAGAAAGCTTGACATTCCTTATATGCTATGGTATAGTAGTATATGTTCTGGTGTGATGTCCAACGTGTGTGGTCTCATCATCAGGCTTCGCTACCTAGTGTAGTGTTTCACTACCAATATAAACCAACCAATCAAATGGAGATTATCATGCCTATCAAAGCTCACTGCATATCATGCGACCAGCCTTACGACCTTCGCCGAAAACAACTTGGGTACAACTTCTGTTTAGACTGTGGCGAATACCAAGCGACTAAGCAACGCGCAGGTTGGTGTATCGCACCCATCGCGCACAAGCAAGGCGCAACACTTGTCACCAATCTCAACGACCTCAAGGGTCTCAACAAATACACAGGAGAGTAACATGAAAAAGTTCTTATTATTCACGTCTGCCACATACTATCCTTACGGGGGTATGGGCGACTGCAAGGGTGAGTTCGCTTCACTCAATGATGCTGTTGACCACGCGACTAACTCTAATGACTGGGGCGCAACGGACAATATGCACATACTCGAAGTAGGTGACGAGCTAACTGTTTGGGAGTGCGACAGCACAGGCCAAGTAACCAACGCCCTACCCTTAACCGATTATATTAAAGCAGGAGAAGTATAATGAACAACGTACACCAACTAACCACCGCGAGTAGTGACACACTACTAACTGATGCACCAACACTCGCCTCATCTGCAATGCTCGTAGAACTCAACATATCTTCATGGGAAGGTCGCGCGAAAGATAAGAAAGCCTCCACCAAAGTAACAGAAGATGCTCAAGCAAAGAAGGGTGTCGCAAACGTATACAAAAAATTACTCGGTGATTGTGATGAACTTAGCGCGCTTCGAACTCATGTCACTGCTACTCGCGGTATGCACTCAAATATGACGATGCCTTGGTCTAACTCTGGGCTACGTCTGTTACCTACAGCGCAGTACTTCAAATATACCGAAGCTATGTCTAAAATGCAGAATGAGTTTGAGAGCTTGAAGAACAAATTCTTGACCGCGTACAACGACACAGTGGTAGATGTACAGCTAGAGCTTGGCACTTTGTTCTTACGTGAGGACTACCCCACAGTAGAAAGTCTGGACAGCAAGTTTGCTTTCCGTATGAACTACACGCCGTTGCCAGATGTCGGTGACTTCCGTGTCGATGTGGGTAACGATGCACTACGAGAAATCCGTGAAGAGTACAGCAACTTCTACACCGCACAATACAATACCGCTATGAACAACATGTGGACACGTTTGCACAAGGCACTGGCAAATATGTCTGAGCGCCTAGACTATAGCAGTAAAGAGGACAAGAAAGTATTTCGTGATACGCTCGTTGGCAATGTCAACGACATGATAGAACTACTACGTGTGTGTAATGTTACGCAGTCGATCCAGATGTCTGACATGGCAAACAAACTCGAAGAGGCGATGTCTGGCGTTACAGCGGACGCATTGCGTGAGGACGTTACGTTCCGCGCCGAAACCAAAGCGGCAGTCGATGCCGCTATGAAATCACTACCATCATTAGATATATAAACAAGAAGGAAGAACAACATGACTAATCAAGCACACTCAATGTACCAAATAAACTTACCACAATGCGTCGATCTAATCGTAGCGGTGGGTCACAGACGAACCGTCCTTGCTCAAGGTGATATGGGCAACGGTAAATCATCTATGATACACATGATAGGAGATAAACTTCCAAAGCATCGCAAAGTATATTTCGATGCAACCACAAAAGACCTTGGCGATATTATGATACCGTCCATGCAGTCTATCGAACGTGATGGTTGCGTCCGTATGATTCCTAACGAAGAACTAGGCATACACTTAGATGGGCCGATTATTCTTATGCTCGACGAGATTGGCAAGGCGAACCAAGCAGTGAAGAACGCTATGCTACGTCTCATTCAAGAGAGACAAATTGGTAGTTACACACTACACCCTGACAGTGTTGTCTTTGCTACAACAAACAAAGGTAGCGAAGGAGTTGGTGACATACTACCACCACACGTACGTAACCGTATGATTGTGGTGCAGATCAAGAAAACAGACCACATGGACTGGATCGAATGGGGTATCAACAACGGCATAGATCACAGCCTACTTGGTTGGGTCAAAGATAATCCACACTTGATGGCCTCGTTCGAAGATATCAAAGACCCATCTGAGAACCCGTACATCTTTGATCCGCGAGCGCAACGCGCCGCTTTTGTTACACCTAGATCACTACATTCCGCATCTGACATATTGAAGTCGCGCGAAGGTATCGACGATATTACTTTGACCGCCGCCTTGATGGGTACGATTGGTGATCGTGGTGCGATGGACTTGATGGCGTTTGTGTCACTATCCGATCAGCTACCTACCTTGCAGTCTATCAAAGACAGCCCGCTTACCGCCAAAGTGCCCGACAGCGCCGCCGCTATATGTATGGTTGTGTATAGAACTATGTCCGCGTTGGACAAAGATTGGATCAACAGTTGGATGGATTACTTACCGCGCCTCGATACAGAAGCACAGGCTATGTTTGCCAATGGGGTACGCGCAAAGAACTATTCCAAGCAGTCAATGGTTATGACGAACAAGAAGTTCACTGATTGGGCTATGGATAACAACCACCTATACACAGCAGATAAGGTATAATCATGGAAAAAAGCTACAACGTAACCGTGGAAGGGTTGGTGTCACGAGTTGTCTGTGTACTCGCCGCCACAGAAGCCGAAGCAGAAGCCGAGGCCAAACAAGAATTTACTTCGGCAGTGGGCGCATTAATCGCTGTCGTGGTGTCAACCGAAAGGAGAGAGAAATGACGCGTGAGGAGTATGAAGACGCGTACCGCATTAGGTGGGAAGAACAACTCAAGTTGGATAAGAAAGCAAACACTATGCTTATCGAACGTCAAAAACCGTCTAAGCATGCAGGCCATAGTAAGATAAGCGGCGCACGCGGTGGCAAAGCAATAAAACATAACCATAAGGAAAAAACAAATGGGTAAAAGATGGACAGACAAAGAGGATGATATCCTCACGACACTTCGTGAAAATGGTATACCTAACAGTGAGGTTGCTTCAATCATGGGTCGATCAACACAGGCAATTTACCAACGTGCGTTTGCGTTGAGACGTAACGAGCCTACGTTTAGTGAAGTTATAGATATAGCTTTTGCCAAGCACGGCATCGAGTTCGGTGAGCATGGCGATTGGTACGAAGGTATGGATACTAAACAGGTGTACAACACGCTCGAGCAAACTTTGGAAATGCGCGAAGAACGTGCGCGTGTGTACCTCGCAACAGAACCCAAGCGCAGTTGGTTTAACCGCCTGTTTGGATGGGGGAAATAAAATGTTAATGGTAAACCAACTAACTGAGGAGCAACGGCTGACAAAAGCCGTTGTGTCCATCATGGGCAGTCCGAAGTATGTCTATCTTGCAGGTGTGCTGATGATCGGGGATCGTTGTATTGTAGACGATCTTGCAGACGGCATATTTACAACAGCGTATACCAACGGACGTGACGAGTGCTATGGACGTGTGTTTGTAAGCAGACTCAACGATGCCGAGCTTAGGTTCTTGGTGTTGCATGAAGTGTATCACAAGTTGTTCCGCCACTTGACCACATGGAAACATCTATACTTGCAAGACCCAGAACTCGCAAACATGGCGTGTGACTACGTTATCAATCTAAAGATTGTAGATGATAACTACCAAGATGGTTTCGCTACCATGACAGGTGAACTTGCGTGCGGTTGCTATGATCGTAAGTATGCAGGTATGGATACCGCACAGGTGTACAACTTGTTGCGTAAAGACCAACCGCAAGGTGGCGGCCAAGGTGGTGGCGATGGCGATCCCGAAGATGGTGATGATACGCCCGAAGATGGTAGTGGCTCACTACCGAACGGACACAAACCATTCGACACACACGATTGGGAAGGCGCACAAGAAATGTCCGACGATGAACAGCGCGAACTCGCAAGAGAGATCGACGAGGCAGTACGTCAAGGTGCATTGGTTGCAGGTAAGATGGGCAGTGGTGGTGATCGTAGCCTAGAAGAATTGCTAGAACCACAAGTCGATTGGCGTGAAGTGTTGCGTGAGTTTGTGCAGACTACTTGTACAGGCAGTGACTACTCTACATACCGCCGACCTAACCGCAGGTATCTGAGTGGTGGTATCTACATGCCAAGTGGTGTCAGTGAAAAGGTCGGGGAACTGGTGGTCGCAATCGACACGTCTGGATCAATCGGACAGACCGAAGTCACCGCGTTTCTTTCCGAAGTCAAAGCAATATGTGACACAGTACGTCCAGATAAAGTACGTCTGTTGTATTGGGACACAGAGATATGTCGTGACGAAACGTATGACACGCACGAACTCGATACACTTGTACAATCTACTAAGCCGAAAGGCGGTGGTGGTACAGCTGTAGAATGTGTGACTGAGTACATCCGTGAAGAAAGCATCAACGCGCAAGCGTGTATCGTGATTACTGATGGCGACCTATACAGGGGTTGGGGTCAGTGGACTATGCCTGTGTTGTGGTGCGTTATCGACAACAAGCACAAAGTGCCAGACGTAGGCAAATGTGTACATATTAAATCAAGGGAGATGTAAATGAGTAAAACTTATATTGGAGTGTGGGATTGTACCTTCTACAAAAGCGATGCCGATGGCAACGAACTCAAGAACGCCGATGGTAGTATCAAACTATTCGATGCACCTAAATTAGATATGTCTCACATCGCGGAGTATGTAGACGACGATGATCTAGTGGAGGTGAAGCAATGAGTAAAATTGGAAACTATGTAGTCGGGTTGCAGGAGCAACAGCATTTCATCGAATGTCCTGAGTGTAAGGACACATATCACCAAGGCAAAGTTACAGGCGAGGAGTTCAAGTGGACTGGCGATACGTATGAGCCATTCGAGACATGGGTCGATTGCGACAACTGTAGTGGTCTAGGTGAGATAGAACGTGACGACGACGATGAAGACGAGGGAGCTTCGTGTGGGCAATAACTGCCCACACAGATAATTTAAACTAACCAACAATATTAAACAACAGGATAAAAACAAATGGCACTAACATATTCATCATTCAATAGCTTCGACGAGGTAGTGTATCACTACGAAAGCATAGAACCAATGGGCGGTAGCACTAACAAGGGTAAAGACATCAGACCCATGGGTGATCGCAAACGTAAGTACGAACGTATCGTGAAGATCAGCAACAACTGCTATGCACTATCAGATGGCTTTCACTTTGGTGACGAACACTTTAACTGGGGTTGGGGCTATTATGCTTCACAGACTGAGTTTGTACCTACACTAAAGGACATGGAGAAGTATGCACCTATTATATGGCGCAAGAAACGTGATGGCACAGAACAAGTCACAATACGCAACGGATATGGAGACAATGCACACAACTCACGTTATGCTTTCATAGACAGACACACACCGAAAGGTTTGGGGTTTCGTATCGACAATGGTAAACAGTATGTGACTAAGACAATGGTAAGCGGTAATGGACGGCACTACCTAGCCAAGACCCATACCACGCCGCGTAGTGTCTATGAAGGTATAAAGCTTAGCGCAAACGATAATCATTATGCGGCGAAAGCTAAAAAATGGGCCATGGTACACGACGACAACTCTGCCTTAGTGTTCAACAAAGTCGAGAGTAAAGATAGGTTCTCTGGTACTGACTGGGTACATGTTGAGGGGACAGGACGTCCAATACCAAAAGGCCCGCGTGTGAACAAGAAAGCCAAGGCTAAGTTCAAAGATGCAATCAGTTCGTTCTTTGAATGGGGCATGGCTATGTCACCCCTACTAGCATTGGACGACCACGAGTACACATCTAAGCAGGGAGAGATACTAGCCGAAGTCTATAGAAATGAGCATGGCGTGTACTGGCGACAGGTAGATGCAAAAATAGGACGTGAGATTGTGCGGGACGATCAGCACACCGCACGACTAGCGTTTTGGGTATACTTTGCTGGCAACTGCTACACTGCAGGTGAAGGGAGTTGGAGCTTCAACAACACGCCTCTACTCAAAAAGCTAGAGACTAAAGAAGATGTGTCTACTGTACGGTCACGCTTCAATACATTCATCAACACAGAACTCGGGTTCTGGAAAAAGTAAGGAGAACAACTATGGAAAATCTAGGATTAAAATTAGTATCAGATATCGTTGGCGATATTGGTAAAGGCTCTATAGATCGGCTCACTAACGGTTTAAATGCACAACAACTAGAAGTAAATGTTATGGGTAGTAGCCTCAAAGAGAAGGTACTCGGTTACAAAACTTCGCCGAGGTCCGATACGTCCTTGTGGGTTTATCGCCCACAGGATACCTACGCTATGGGTTATATTACGTACGATTATATGAACGATACAGGCGAACAAGACAGGCGTTACGCCGTGTTCTCGCCCAACATACTCAACAGGAAGTACTCGTATGGTATGAAACGCTACATGTCTAGCGCAATGCGTGGAGAAAAGGGTGTCTCCAACGCGGCAAAATACCTACGTCCGTTGACCCCCAAGCAGGTTCTAAAGCAAGCCCAACGTGAGTTTACTTCTGCACTACATCGCGTGAAGGATACAGCAAGTACTAAGGCGAACAAGGTCACAGCTAAAATCGACACCGATGTTTTCAGAGCTAAGAGGCTTGGTTCGCGTATCCCTAACCCACTGCAGGGAGAACTCAAGCGTATACTGCAATCAGATTACGTGTTTCTTGACAAGGAACTCGAAGTACTGCTAACCGAAGCGTTTGTCGCGATTGATGAACATAAAGAAAGCAGTGCGCTTCACGAGGCAAAACATATTTTTATCGAGGTAGTACAATCCCAAGGGGCAAATGTATTCCGTGGGTTTTCTGACGTGGGCGACAACTCTAGGTTGTTTCGTTTCGACGACAGCAATGAGAACAAGTTAGTGTACACACAGGAAGAACTACCAGAGAGTTTGATGGGTGCAATATCTGTGCTGTCAATGGTGGAGGCAGGCCAGTACGTTTCGGGCGTTGGGTATCGTGCCGCTGAGAATATGTTTTACATTAAAGGTGAGAGCGAGTGAGCGTAGGCGCAAGTGACGCTACTACGTACCGCGTGACAATACATCCCACCACAAATAAGGTTATTGTAATGTCCTTTGATCTAGGGCCTATTGACTCGACAGGTTTAGGGGTATATGACAGTATAAACGACACTCCAGAATGGGTTCAAGAACGTATTGCTACCCTTATGCTTGTTGACCCTACACCACCGACCAAACCTATAGAGGGTGTAGGTCATAGGATCGACAAGACTACCTATTGGATTTACGCTGATAGGTAGTGACACACTACCAATTTAACTTTGGGGGGCGTACAACCGCCTCCCATTTATGCCAGTTACCACACACGGAGATCAACAATGGCAACCACACCAGAAGCTAAAGTAAAGAAGGTAGTGACCAACTACCTAAAGAAGATGGGCGCATACTACTTCTACCCCGTTACGGGTGGATTTGGACGGAGCGGCGTGCCTGACATAGTCGCGTGTTACAAAGGGTTGTTCCTTGGTATTGAATGTAAAGCAGGGAAGGGGAAGACTACTGCACTGCAACAAAAGAACCTAGACGATATTAAAATGGCAGGGGGTTTTGATTGGGTCGTAAACGAAACAAACATGCACCAAACAGAAACACAAATTAAGTATTGGGCAACAACACAACAGGAATAAACAACATGAGCATTATTAATAGTATGGAAGCACAAGAAGTTTTTATTACCCACCAAATGCCTACAGGCACTGCCTTTGGGGTACGGGTAGATAACGGTGAGAAAGTTTTTATAAACTCTAAACTATCTAAGAAGCACACTATCGCTGAGGAAGAAGTACGGATGCTTATAATAATCCCAAACACTAAGATCGAAACGCCTTGGCAAGCTATTGGTGTATCTGGTGACCCTACATCGTTGAATAAATTTGTGAGCAATAGACGTAAAGAAGGATACAAGATATGATTGATATAGATACCCATTCAGTTGAAGAACGTGTGTGGGCGTATCTACTTACTAACCGTGGGGCAAGTTCTAGCCAAGTAGCTGAGGCAACGAATACGGACGTGGAGTATGTCGATAAGATGATAGAAACGATATCGTCACCCAACTGGAGAGAAGAAGCACCCATCAAGTTTGTAAAGGACGACAACGCTAAGACTAGGTACGATTTATTGCCACCAGAATTGCTAGAAGAAACAGCGAAAGTACTTACGTTCGGCGCACAGAAATACAGCGCGCACAACTGGGCGCAAGGTGCATCATGGAGCCGTTACTTTAGTGCTATGATGCGTCACATGTGGGCTTGGTGGAGAGGTGAAGATAACGACCCCGAAACAGGGTTTTCACATTTAGCTCACGCCGCATGCTGTCTTAGCTTTCTTATAGCTTATCAACGGCGCGGCTTAGGTGAGGATGATAGGGTATGATTGATACTAAGGTTAAAAATCTAGCCGCTTTACAACGTTCGTACGGTATAAAAGTCGGAGCGTTTGCCCCCGTACTGGAGAGGACAACTACACACGAAGTATGGAAGTTCGCCATTATACAGGCCGTTGAGGGGGGCTATGATTCTGTCTCCGAGTATTTAGTCGATCTCCTGACTGATGCGTACTATGACTCTAAGGCGTCGGAGGGGGAAAGCTGATGGACGTATACACACTCGACTTTGAGACCTACTACGACCAAGAGTATTCGCTATCCAAGATAACGACAGAGAGTTATGTGCGCGATCCACGCTTCGAAGTGATCGGCCTTGCTATCAAAAAGAACGACAAGGTTACGAAGTACTTTAACGATGCCCAGACCATCGAACGTCTACTAACGCACATAGACTTCTCTGACAGTGCTATCCTAGCGCAGAACACTATGTTCGATGGGTCTATTCTAAGTTGGCGGTATGGTGTGAAGCCGAAGGTGTGGTTTGACACTATGTGCATGGGTAGAGGTTTACACGGAATAGAGGCAGGTGCATCACTGCGGGCTTTATCTGAACGCTATGGTATCGGCGAAAAAGGTTTCGAGGTAAACAATGCCAAGGGTAAACGCCCCGCCGATTTCACTGCAGAAGAAGCTAAGAAGTACGGCGAGTATTGCATACAGGATGTCGAGCTAACGTATAAACTATTTAAGATTATGGGAGCTAACTTTCCGCGCACTGAGCTAAAGCTGATCGACGTTACACTACGTATGTTTATTGATCCGATACTTGACCTAGACCTTGGGTTGTTGGAACAGCACTTGGAAGACACGCAAGATCGTAAGGACAAACTACTGCGCGATGCAGGGGTGACAGACAAGAAAGACTTGATGTCAAATCTCAAGTTTGCTGACATGCTACGTGGTCTCAACGTTGAGCCACCTATGAAGATCAGTCTGACAACAGGCAAGGAGACGTACGCCTTTGCTAAGAGTGATGAAGACTTCAAGATATTGCAGGAACATGAGGATGATCGTGTGCAATCCCTAGTAGCGGCGCGCCTTGGAAATAAATCTACTCTTGAGGAAACACGCACACAGAGGTTTATAGGTATCTCTAAACGTGGACGTTTACCCGTACCGATTAGGTACTACGCGGCGCACACTGGTAGATGGGGTGGAGCGGATAAGATTAACTTACAAAACCTACCGAGCCGTGGGCCAAATGGTAAGAAGTTAAAGAGGGCTATCATTGCACCAGAAGGACACACAGTTGTCGAAGCCGACTCTTCCCAAATCGAGGCACGGGTACTCGCGTGGTTCGCGGGACAGAATGATTTAGTAGACCAGTTCTCCAAGGGTGAGGACGTGTATAAGTACATGGCGTCTAGCATCTACAACGTGGCTGTAGAGAACGTAACTAAAGATCAAAGGTTTGTGGGTAAGACTACAATTCTAGGTGCGGGCTACGGCATGGGAGCAGAGAAGTTCCAAGCGCAACTAAAACAATACGGGTTCGACATCGAGTTGGACGAGGCGCGGCGCGTTATCAATATATACCGAGAGGCTAACTTCAAGATTAGTAAGGTGTGGAAAGACGCTAACTATATGGTCAAGCAGTTGGCTAACAACCGCGCTGTGCAGTTCGGAAAGAAGGGTATCATTGGAGTAGACCCTGAGAACCAAGCCCTTATAATACCTAACGGATTAAAGATATTTTATCCTGATTTACATGGGGAGCAATCTGAGAAAGGGTTCGAGTATACATACAAAATACGTCGAGGCCGAACACGGATATATGGTGGTAAGGTTATCGAGAACGTGTGTCAGGCTATAGCACGTTGCATAATAGGCGAGCAGATGCTACTAATTAATAAGAAACACAATGTAGTACTAACGGTACACGATTCGATTGCATGTTGTGTACCCGACGAAGAAGTCGCTGAAGCACAAGCGTACGTGGAGACATGTATGAGATGGACACCAGACTGGGCAGAGGGCCTTCCTGTCGATTGCGAAAGTGGTACTGGCAAGTCGTACGGAGATTGTGAATGAAAACTAGAAAGTGCCGCGTATGTTTAGAACATAAACCTCTAAACCAGTTGGTAAGGGATAAGAGTTGCCGTTACGAGGTTGACGCTTTTTGTAAAGCATGCAGGAATGAACGAGGTTACTTTAGGATTCATGGTGTGGAGCGCCCTAAATCTTTAGACGTGTATAAATTAATCGCAGGGGTTGAACATAAGCGTTGCCCTACGTGTTCTAAATATAAAACATATGATAATTTCCACAAAAACAAAAAAGAAAATAAGGGGATTTCTGCAGGTTGTAAGCCTTGCAGGAACATATGGACGAAACAAGCAGACCAACGTAGCAGTGATGGTCTGGAAGATAAGTATATACGCAGAATCTTGAGTATGCGATCCAAGTTAAAAATGTCAGAGTTCCCCCAAGAAATAGTTGACGTTCATCGAGAAGTTATAAGAATAAAAAGATTTATAAAGGAGAATAACGTATGAAAAATGTTGTAGAAGTAAGGGACGCTCTTGCTAAAGCCTTTAAAGGGCTTTCAGATGGGACGATAGATTCCAAAGACGCTTCTGAAATGGCAAATCTAGCAGGTAAGATGATAAATTCAGCAAAGGTACAGCTGGATTATCATGCCCTACGTAAAGACGCACCAAGTATAAAGTTCTTACATGTAGTCGAGGAAGTGCAGGAATGAGTAAAGCCGACGAACTAAACAAATGTACATTTAAATAGGAGACTGGAAATGACGGAAGAACAATTTGACGCGCTGTGCATGGAGCAATTTATGCTCGCTTTGGACGCGATACAGAAAAATGCGCCGGAGGATTATGCTACGATAGGGCGCGACGAGTTCGCAAAGGTTGCGTATTCGGTGTTCTCGCAGGGTATTTATATGGGTTATAATCTAGGCGCGAAGATGGTAGCCGATAAGCTAAAAGAAAAGGGTGTAGCAGGGGAACATATTGTCCAATGAGTAAAGCCGCGCCGTGGTCGTTTAGTCGGATCAAAGCATTTGAGCAATGCCCCAAACAGTTCTACCATGAGAAAGTACTCAAGCAGTACCCGTTCAGAGAAACTGAGGCTATGCGCTACGGCACTGAGTTCCACAAGGCATGTGAGGATTACATAGGTAAAGGTACTCCTGTACCCGCCAAGTTCGACTTTATAAAACCTACGTTGGATTCCCTTAACGACAAAAAAGGCAATAAGATAGTAGAGCAGAAGTTAGGCTTGACTGCTGACCTAGAACCCTGCAGTTTCTTTGCAAAAGATGTATGGTTTCGAGGCATTGTTGATCTTGCGATCATAGACAAACAAACTGGGGTGGGTTGGATCATTGACTACAAGACAGGCAAATCGGCGAAGTATGCCGACAAAGGTCAGTTGGAGTTGATGGCGTTAACAATCTTTAAACATTACCCAGAAGTTATCAAGCTAAAGGCAGGGCTGTTATTCGTTATCGCCAAGAACCTTGTAAAAGCTGAGTACGAAATAGACTTACAGCAACTTCTATGGGGGAAATGGTTAGCAAACTATGCTAGGATGGAGAAAGCGTTCGAGGTGGATGTTTGGAATCCAAAGCCATCTGGTCTGTGTAAACGACACTGTCAAGTAGTTGAGTGTCCCCATAATGGAGCAAACTAATGCCATACGTGAATAAACCCCGCCCATATAAAAAAGAATATCAACAGCAGAAAGCAAGAGGAGAACACGAAGCTCGTATGGAGCGACAACGCGCCAGACGTACGATGGATAAGAACGGCAAAGATGCCAATAAGAACGGCAAAGCCGACAAGCGAGAAGGTAAAGATATCGCTCACAAGAAGGCACTAAGTAAAGGCGGCACTAACAAGGACGGGTACAAAGTCCAGAGCCGTAAGAAAAATCGAGCTGCGGGTGGTGCTATGAGCAGCCCCAAGAAAAAAAGGTAGTTACTCACTACCACGGAGAACAACATGGAAATTTTGAGGGACAAAGCAATAATGCTACGGGTACGTAACCCAAAGCAAATAACAACAGTTATCCCCAACAGCAAGGAGCTACCTATGAACAAGGTTGTCGTAAAGTGGGGGTTAGATGAAGTTCTATCCCTGCGTTCGTTAAACATATTCGCACCATCACCGATTACAAAACGGTACAGTTGGCCGGGGCAATACACGCCATTCGACCACCAAAAAGACACTGCGTCTTTTATGACGCTGAACAAGAAATCCTTTTGCTTTAACGAGCAGGGTACAGGTAAAACTGCATCAGCCATATGGGCGGCGGACTATCTTATGACCCAAGGCAAAGTTAAACGTGTGCTTGTTGTATGTCCTTTGTCGATTATGGACAGCGCATGGCGCAACGATTTATTCTCTTTTGCTATGCATCGCACAGTAGATGTAGCGCACGGGGGCAAAGAGAAACGTAAGAAGATCATAAACAGTGGTGCTGAGTTTGTTATCATTAACTACGATGGCGTTGAAGTTGTTAGGGACGAGATTGCGGCGGGCGGATTTGATCTGTTTATCGTTGATGAAGCTACACACTACAAGAACGCGCAGACAAAGCGGTGGAAGACGTTAAATAAACTAATCAAGGAAGACGATTGGTTATGGATGATGACAGGTACACCCGCCGCGCAAAGCCCCGTCGATGCTTACGGCCTAGCCAAATTGGTCAACCCACTTTCCGTACCGAGGTTCTTCGGCGCATGGAGAGATATGGTGATGCACAAAGTCACGCAGTTCACTTACAAACCGAAAGAGACTGCTAAAGATTCGGTACACCACGTACTGCAACCTGCAATCAGGTTTACCAAAGACGAGTGCCTTGACCTGCCAGACATAATATATACCAAACGCTTTGTAGAAATGACCCCACAGCAGAAGAAGTATTACGAAACACTACGCAAACAAATGCTAATGCAGGTAGCAGGTGAGTCTGTGACTTCGGCCAACGCCGCGATCAACATGAACAAGCTCTTACAGATCAGCGCGGGTGCAGTTTATACTGACGATGGAGATTCGATAGAGTTTGACATCAAGAGCCGATACCAAGCGTTGAGGGAAACCATCGACGAGAGCAGTCAGAAAGTGTTGGTGTTCGTGCCGTTCCGTCATACGATTGACATGCTCACGAACAAACTACGCAAAGACGGTATTACGACAGAAGTTATACGAGGAGACGTCCCTGCGGCTAAACGCACAGAGATATTTGCACGGTTCCAGAACGAAGCCGATCCCAGAGTGCTAGTAATACAGCCTCAGTCTGCCGCGCATGGTGTGACCCTGACCGCGGCGAACACAATCGTGTGGTGGGGACCGACTTCTTCGCTAGAAACTTACCTACAAGCTAACGCACGTATTCACCGTGCAGGTCAGACGCACAAGTGTACTGTAATTCAGTTGGCGGGGTCTGCCGCAGAAAAACGTATTTACCGCATGCTAGACGAGCGCATAAACATACACACGGCTATGATAGATTTGTACAAAGAAGTGCTTGACTAACTACCATACGATCGTATATGACGGTAAGACAAGTATAAAACGGAGAACAATATGGCTGTGTCGGTAGACAAGTTAGTTAAGGCGTACACTAAGATACGCGACAAACGTTCGGAGCTATCTTCCAAATACAAAGAGGAAGAGGGTAAGCTCCGTGAACAACAAGACAAGGTAAAACTTGCTTTGTTGGAATATTGCAAAGAACACGAAGTCGACAGTGTACGCACTGCTTCGGGTTTGTTCTATCGCACTGTGAAGCAACGATATTGGACGAGCGACTGGGAGTCCATGCACAAGTTTATCATGGATAATGAACTCCCTGAGTTTTTCGAGAAGCGTTTAAACCAAACCCATGTACGCCAGTTCATTGAGGAAAACCCTGACCTAGTTCCGGCAGGCCTTAATGTAGATTCTGAGTACGCAATCTCTGTGAGGAAAAAATGAGTGACATCGAATCACCATACGTAAATATAAACAAGGTAGTGGATTACTTTCAAGTGTCCCTATCTACAGTTCGCAAGTGGATATACACAGGTAAAATCCCTGCTAGTACCTACATACGAGTCAACGATGTTTATCGGTTTCGGCTCGACGAAGTAGAAGCGGCACTAGCTTCTGAAACCAATAAGGCTCATAAAGAAGCCTCAAAAACAAAAGGAGAGTAGTTGATGGTAGACCTATTAACTTTCGGGAGTGGTGGTAGTCCTAATCGGATTAGCCTCCGTGGTGGACGTTTCCACTACTCCATTGGCGGCGAGCACGTCAGCGCAAGTGATGGTCCTTTAAATTTAGTTATAGTGAACGCCGCAAAGCTGGCTCGTACTTACTATGAAGATGCGTACAATCCAGCAAGCCCCTCTGCCCCGACATGTTGGTCGCCAGATACGCAAAGACCATCTAAGGATGTTCCGATAGGCCGAAAGCAAGCTAACCGCTGTATGGACTGTCGACAAAACATCAAAGGTTCAAGCATCGGCGGAGGTCGAGCTTGTAGGTACTCGCAACGTCTAGCTGTCGTATTGGAAGGACAGATGAATACAGTTTATCAGATGCGTATCCCTGCTACGTCTATTTTTGGTAAAGACCAGAAAGGTGATAGGTCTATGCAGGGATACGCTAAGTACTTACACAGACACAAAACTTCATCAATATCGGTGGTTACACAGGTACATTTTGATGAAAAGTCTGTGACACCTAAACTGTTTTTTAAGGCTGTTCGTGCGCTTAACGAACAAGAACTCAAGAAGGCGCTTGAACAGAAAAGTAGCTGTGCGGCAAGCATAGCTACCTTACAGACCGTGTCGGTTCAATTAGAAACCGCAAGGGACAACTCTCCGTTTACAGAAGTAAACGGTTTTGAATATAACAAAGGAGAATACTAATGGCATCAGCCAAACAACTACAACTAATCAAGGGTGTCGAAGCCCACTACCCACGTCTTAATCAAACATACAGATTTGATAGGAGTGTTCCCCCTAAAGGGAAGACAGTGCCTTGTGGCCCTACCGAAGAAAATGCAAAGTATGAGACAAAGTTTCGTATGAACACTGCACAAGCTAAAGAATTGTATGATGCTATGGCATCTGCATACAAAGAAGCGGCGGAACCAAATTGGCCTGATATGCCGAAGCCTGCGGAAGTGTTTGAGAAAGACACAGACGGTAAGTATATCGGCGCGGCCCAACTAAAGGGTCAGTATTCCGGTGTTATTACCGAAAAACCTCTACAAGTGGACGCAAAGAATAGAAAATTACCTTCTGACTTTGAACTCACACACGGCAGTATTGTAAACATGGGGTTAACTCTTGTACCGTACAGCATGTCTACTCATGGCGTATCTTTACGGCTAAAGGCTGTGCAGGTTATAACATTAGCGGATAAGAAACAACATTCTCCGTTTGATACACAAGATGGTTTTTCTCTCGATGAAGATGATCCATCTGTCATATTCGGGGATGTGGCTGACTCTGCTCCTGCTGAAGTAGATGAAATGCCCGAACCAGTAAAGGTCGCCAAGAAGAAAGAGGTATCTGCTCCCTCTGCTAGCGAGGTTGATCTTGCGTCTATCGTAGACAACTGGGACGACTGAGGGGTCAGTAACCTAGTTTAACGATAGGCAGTTGCGGCGGGTTTGTTACCCTTTCGAGAGCCCGCCGCGACATATTTTTGGAGCAGTAACAATGAACAACTTAGATTTTTTAAAAGGATTACTCAGCGAGTCAGGGCACTATTGCGTGTTCGCCGTTAAAGGTAACGTACGCATACAAAAGTTTTACGATACTATTGAAGACACAGAAAGAGCTACACGTAAGTTTATAGCAGACGGGATGAACACATACTTCGCTTTGAGTACATTTAAAGAAACGACCAAAGATGCGGGACGCAAAGGCGCGAACGCACACGAGTTGAAGTCTTTCTTCCTCGACTTGGATTGTGGACCAACATACGAATACCCTACCAAAGAAGCCGCGGTATCTGCAGTACGTGATTTCTGTAAGAAGCTGTCGCTACCTAAACCCCTAATGATTAACAGTGGTCGAGGCGTACATGTATATTGGCCTCTTACCGAAGCAGTTTCGGCGGAGCAGTGGCTTGTAGAAGCCGGCAGACTAAAGCGATGTTGTTCTGAGAACGGCTTGCTTGCTGACCCTGCGGTTACTGCTGACGTTGTGCGTGTACTACGTATGCCGGGTTCAAAGAACTACAAAGAAGAGCCACCGCTACCAGTAGATTTCCTTGGTGTGTCTATGCCAGAACCTATTGCGCTAGAAGACTTTACATCCAAGCTAGGGGTTCTAGCGAAGCCAGTTATTAAGGCCGACTTGGGTACTGATGCTCTTTACGAAGCCTACGCCGAGAATACTGAAAATGTTTTCAAGACAATCATTAAGAAGACTGTCGAAGGTCGAGGATGCGAGCAGTTAAAGCACATTGCTATGAACCAAGCAGAAGTGAGCGAGCCTCTATGGAGAGCAGGTCTATCTATTGCAAAGTTCTGCAGTGACGGGGATATGGCCGCGGTAAAGATATCAGAGAAACATCCCGCATACAACGAAGCAGATATGCGCAAGAAGACGGACGAGATCAAAGGCCCATACACCTGTGCAAGTTTTAACGACCTTAACGAAGGCACATGCCAAAACTGTACTTTATGGGGCGAGATCAAATCCCCGATTGTACTGGGCAAGCGTATTCGGGAGTCCGAAGGCGAAGTGGTAGTATCAGCACCGATTCTAAAGGCCGGTATAAGGCAGTCGGAAGAGTTTGAGATACCAGAATACCCTAAGCCCTACTTCCGTGGAGCGGCGGGTGGCGTATTTTTACGAAGTAGCAACTCTGACGGGGACGTCGAAGAGGAGGTTATATACCACCACGACATTTATATTACTCGGCGTCTACATGACATCGAACTGGGCGAAACGTTAGTGTTCCGCTTACATTTACCAAAAGACGGTGTACGACAATTTAACGTGCCGCTTACCCATATAACTTCTCGTGAGGAGTTCCGTAAGTGCATGGCTAAAGAAGGCGTCACTTCATGGGGAAAGGCTCTAGATAAACTAATGGCATACACAACAAAATGGGTAGACGAACTGCAACGGACGACTGTGGCTGACGAGGCGCATCGCCAATTCGGTTGGGTCGGTGACGATATGGAATCCTTTGTACTGGGAGGCAAGCTAGTCACTGCAACAGACGTCGACTTAAACCCTCCATCGGCAAAGACAGCAGGTTTGATTGACTCGTTCGAGCCCAAAGGCACACGTAAAAGGTGTGTTGAGCTAATGAATTTCTATAACAAACCGGGATATGAACTGCACCAGTACGTGTTGGGTATAGGTTTCGGCTCACCACTCATGGCTGTTACAGGTCTAAACAGTATGGCTGTACATCTTTATGGTGGTTCTGGAGTAGGTAAGACCACTGCTCAAATGGCGGCACTGGGTATATGGGGCAGTCCTGACGACCTGATGAACAAACCCGAGGACACCCACAATTCGCGGATGAACCGTGGAGAGGTTATGCATAACATACCTCTAGTGTCTGATGAGATGACTAACGTCACAGGTGAGCAGATGTCTGAGTATGTTTATCAGGTGTCTGGAGGGCGTCAGAAAAACCGCCTGTCTTCTAACGGCAACATCGAACGCGTGCGGGGGAAACCTTGGCAACTACTGGCACTAAGCTCAGGTAACACAAGTGCATGGGAAGTATTGGGGCGGCACAAGGCTACACCAAAAGCAGAAATGTATAGGATGTTCGAAATTCATGTGCAGAAGAAGCACTTTATTAAGGGGCACAACACCGAGACTACCCACCTGTTTAGTGACTTCAAGAATAACTACGGGCATATAGGGGTGGAGTATATACAGTGGGTTATCAACAACAAAGAAGAAGTGCGTCGCACAGTAGATGCTGTGCGTGAACGTATAGACAAAGCCGCGGGTCTCGGCCCCGAACATAGGTATTGGTCTAACGGTAACTCTGTTATTATCGCAGGGCTTATTATCGCTAAGAAGTTAGGCTTTGTGGATTACGATGTAGGTGCCGTATACAAATGGGTTGTAGGGGAGCTTATTTCCCGCAACAGCTATGTCAATGATGTAGGGTCATCTGTCACCCAGACACTCAACAACTACTTGTCAGAAAACTACAACAACATGCTCAAGATTGAGAGCACCGAAGACCTTCGTGGGAAGCACGAAAATGGTTTAGACCAACTTGTACCTATCGGCGCATCGCCCCGCGGGCATTTGGTTGCACGGTACGAGCCAGATACCAAGTTATTATTCCTGCGCCTCAAGCCATTCCGAGAGTGGTGTGTCGATCAGCAGATTAATTATCAAGGCGTAGTGGATGAATTGAAGAGTAAGCTAGGTGCAAAGCGAACAAAGAAACGCCTTACTAAAGGCACTGACTTCAACCTGCCACCGGATTGGGTGTTAGAGATGGAGTTTGCAGCGATGGAGCAAGATAGTGACGGATCAGAAGGTACTTAAAGTTGATGACCTAAACCCTGACGGGCTACGGGTCACTGTTAACTGGGAGAATATGGGCGAGGGGTCGTCTATATTCATCCCTTGCGTCAACACCGAGAAGGGCAAAGAACAACTAAACAAGGTCGCAAAGCTCAAAGAATGGGAGTTTGATACTCAAACCTGCATCGAAAACGGCAAATTAGGTTTACGGGCGTGGCGTACTGTGTAACAATACCCGTACGACATTCTCCTATAAATGTTGTTCTCAACCTACTACTTGCCCTCACTTCGGTGGGGGCTTTTTTCGTTAAAAGCCTTGGAAACCTTTGTCGTAATCCTCAACAACCGACTGCATGAATGGAGTATATGTCATACCGCCTGTCATGTTCGAAGTCGTACGTTCGAAACTACGCTGAGATCGTTCTTTAGCCTTCGTCCCGATGCGGGATTTCTCTGCGCCTCTCGGAAGACCTTCGTTGTACTTGCTAATCAGGCGATCTGCCTCCTGCACCCCTTCACGATCCCCATTGCGTAGCGCCATGTTGCGGCGGCGTAGGAGTTTCGTACGTACACTACTTACAGCTTCTTCACGACGCCGAGCGTTCTTGTTGAACTCAAGCTGTTGGATGTAAGCCTGTGGTGCAAACCCAAGCGCCTGCATTGCAGCATTATACGCGTTTATGTCCTCAGTGATTGGGTCTCCACGACGCGTCGTTGCACCTTCATTGTAGAACCGTATGCCTTTAAGAAAGTTGCGGATAGCCGCAGGGACTACTGTTTCCACACCGCGCCTAACCGCCTGCATGTCCCCATCAACAAATCCTTGCCGCGCTTCACCACCGCCACGCAGGCCGCTAAGAGTAATACCTAGAACTGGGCCACCAATTTGCTCTGCGAACGTCCAGAGAGGGCTTTGATCTTTTTCGACAAGTGGTGGGCGGTATAATAAACTGTTAAGCGAGATACGGTTTGCTACGTCTATACCGAGTAGCTCGTTGGCTAAACCGCCATAGATACCTTCACCAGTGAATTTTCTTAATGCTGATTCGAAATCATCTTCATCATCATCTCTTAACATATTGTAAATAACGCCGAATGTACCCATCATTGGCATACCACCTGCACCTGCCATAACACCTGTAGAGATTAGGAAGTTACGTAGGCCCACTCGTGCGAGCTTGCGGTCTTTCCTGATCTGCTGTGCTTCGGCTTCGGTGACGCCCATATCTTGCATAATCTTAGCGACGTTTGTTGGTCCGATGGAGTCATGCCCCAACTTATACATCATGTAGTATTTGGCGATAGCGAAGCGTTTGAATAAGAACAATACGTTACCAACGCCGGTTTGCGCCCATACTGGGCGACCCGCTGCCGCTGTTGAACCAAGAGTAAACTCGGTTGTCTCAATAGCTTTTTGTGCGGCGTCTCTGTAGTCCTGATCGGTAAGCTGTTTACCTTCGGCTTGTAGCTTCCTAACCTCTAGTGCGTACGATGCAGTGAGCGTTGTTTCTCTGTTAACGCGTTCCGAGTGATGGAACATGCCGCTAGTCCATCTATTTATGCCCTCTAGGGGCGCGTCACGACCGATCTCAAGACTTTCTTGGACCATAGACTGGTTGGACTGACCTTGGTCAGCGGCCATTCCGAACAGTATGTCGGCCCGAATCTTCTGCATTGCTGGCGGTAGCTGCTCGAATGTATAGTTGAAGGAAGACTTGCCAATAATACCCATCTTAACTTCTTGTTCTATAGGCTTGTTATCAGGGCCAGACACCATGATACCCCGTGTTTTAGGGGCGTTCATAATTAGGCGAGTAGCCTCGCCGTACGCGGCAGCAGTCTTACCTACTCCGTACTCTGCGGAGATAAACGGCATAGCACTCATCGCAACGTCGAAGAAGGTGATCGCTGCTGACGAGAAGTTCATACCCATAGTCATGTTAAAGCCGACACCGTTAGCTACTTGTGACCATCGAGGTACGTTAGGTTTTTGAGCGAACGCAGCGATCTGATCTAGCTTACGTGCTATATCCGCAGTCTCAGGGTTAGTAAGGAAGTTATCTTCTTTGAGCTTATTGCGGAACTTCTCAATCTCTGCCGCTGCTTGAATCTGCACGATCTGACGGTTTAGGTCACGACCTTTTTCTTTCATCATAGTGACAGCGTCAAACTCAGTATCACCTATTTTAGTAGGCGTTTTGTCACCTATATAACCACGTACGTCTTTACGTCTGCGGAATCCCTGCATAAATGAACGCTCTGGCATTGCATCTAAAGCTAGGTCTACAACACTCTGTACCGCATCATTGTAGCTTTTAGGGTCTTTAAAATTGTTTCTGGACAGCTCCATAGTCTGTAATATCTCGTAAACGAACGAAGAACTTGGGACAGCTTTAAAATCCATATTCTGATCTGCACGAGTATACACAGGTTTAACACTAGCCTCGAGCTTGCCTGCTGCAACATCGACCGCTATATTTTGTTCTGCAAGTTTAAACGCCTTGTCTAACTGTCGCCGATTCTGATAATACTCGACCGCCATTTCGCGTTGCCCGTTTTCATCAATGAAATCGTACTGTAAGCGATGCTTACCTTTACGCATAAGAGGGAAGTACGGTTTAATAATACCGCTCTCTTTCATAAGAATATCTGATAGCTTCTCAAAGGCAGTGGCGCGTGTCTTAGGATCAGCAATAGACGCCTCTAGACGAGCGCGTAGGGCTGGAAGAATTTCGTCGTACGTATCTTGAAAGAAGTTACGCATCTGCCTATAGAACGCTTGGCCTTCTTTACCCATAGCTTTGTACTGCTTGCGCAGTGCATCGTAAGCCACCAAATCTTTTTGGTCAGGGTCTTTCATATTCTTAGCTTTAGTAGTCTTAGCTTCTTCGTGATTTTTGTTAAAGTTCTCTACCCAAGCAGTGCGGGCTTGCTCCGACTTAAATTCTTTTACAACAGATTTCTTAGCAATAATATCGCTATACGCTGCTCTGTAAGAACTGTAGTATGACCGCGGCTTCGATGGGTCTACACGCAGTGCAGTAGACTTAGGGATTAGGTTGTTCATAATCTTAGTAGCGGCTTTGTTTTTTCGAGTCCAACTTACATAGTTGTTGGTCATAGCGTCGAGCGCGTCATTTCGTGCTCGCATAGCCCCACTCATCTTACGGATAAGAATGTTTAACTCAGGTGCGTACGGTATTTTCTTTTTAGCAATATCCGCAAGAATACGAGAGTCTAGCGACCCAAGTATAATATTCTTTATGCCTCTGGAAGCTGGTTCAGTTCTGTTATACATCATGTCACTTGCCATATCCACATACTCGGCACGTTTGCTTGGTGATACAGCCTCAACTGAACTCTTAGCAACATCCATACTGCCCTCTGGAGTTGACGTAGCCAACAATATCGCTGGAGCGGCCCGTGTGTCTGGGGATGGGGTGAGCATGCCGTTAATGATACGATCTACTTCATCAAGTGCAGACTCTGGAGATTTTGGTTTTAAACCTACCAGCTTACGAACGATACGTCTAACCGCACCTGTGAACTTCTCCCAGCCTGACATCTTACCGCCGTCTACCCGGGTAAGCGACAAGGCGCTTTGGAACTCAGGGTTACTAAAGGCTTCAGCAACAAACTCATCAAGGTTAGCTGTACCGTACACTTCTCCAAACTGTTCCCGAACTGCGTTAAACAATGTATTCAACTGCTTAATTTCAGGTAGTTTCGGGTTTGCCAAGGATGCTGAAGTAGCCGCGTGAGTCATCTCATGCAGAATAGTATGTACGTTCATACCATTAGTAGCGTCTATAGATATTGTGTTAGTCTCAGGCTCAAACAACCCAGCAGCTTTGCGTCCCATCATTGTAGATAGATCGTCAACCACCTGCACCTGTGTAGTGCCAGCGACTTCGGCTAACTTACCCGCGATCTGACGGACACGAGGTACTGAGCTTGTAGTGGCTATAGCATTTAGAACAAATGGTAAGTCGTTCCGTTGTAAAGCGTTACGAATACTTGGGAGCAACGATTGATCTAGCCCATGCACGGGGTCAACAAGTAAGAAACCCAAACCTCTTGAGTACACGTACCCGTCATACAGACCCATAATTTCTTCGCCTGATATAACTGATTTAGCTTCAGGGTCGTAAACTATAGTTGTAGTTTGTGGTAGGACGGTTGATACTTTATTGTTCTGCCGTAGTTTAAGACCCGTACCGATAAGATACGATTCAAACGCAGTGCGACCTCTAATCGGTGTAGTTACGCGGAACAGTTCTGTACCCGACTTTAACTTCGTTGTTTTAACGTCTTTAGCCATAGAACTGTCCGGTGCAAGACGTTCGTTTAGTAGTTCGTTTGCGGCTTTTAAACGTTCTGCTTCTGCGTATTCTTTTGCAGCTTTGGCTTGTTGTTTTTTCTGGTAGTTATTATCCTTACGGATTATTTCGTTTATGTTTCTAGTCCTAGCACTCATTATAGCATCAACTGCCATAGCTGGTGCAGTATCACGGCTAGCTATACGACGAGCGTTTATCATCTCTAGTATAGCGCCCCTAGACATGTTTTTTCGAACCCAACGACGTGCTTTCATAGCTTCAGGCTGTGTAATACCGTTGTAAAAAGCAAACTGAGCAGGGGTAAAGTCCTTTTCAATGTTCTGCGTAAACCCGACTGAGCTAACAGCCACGGCACCGATTTCGGCGAGCGCGTCAACAGGTCTGCGGAATCGTTTAAAGAAATTCTTGGCCGCTAGAGCTGATACATCGTTTTTAAGATCAGCATCCGATATGTTAAGTAACTCGACAATACCTTCTTTGTCTACCGCAGTAGTAACTTCAGGTGCGGACTCCAAATCAATTTGTGTATCATGGTACTCTTGAGCTTGAGCTGAACGGCGTCCATCTTCGAATAAAGCGTTAAGTTTTACTTCAGCTTCTTGATTACGGGTATCTTCAGCGGCTTGTAGTTGTGCTTGTGTCTTTGGATTGCCTTGAAATCTGCGGGGCGGTTTAAGAATTGGATCACCAAGAGGTTCGAGAGTTTGCTTGTTAGTAGGCACTGTGGCAAATGGCGGTATTCGTTTTTGGGTCAGTGTGCCATCTTGTACCAGCGGTACAGGCGGCTCCGTTACTGTAGCGTCAACTTGTTTAGTAAGGTCTTCAACAGCTTGTTCTTCGTCAGCTTGCCCCAGCGGTACAGGCGGCTCCGTTACTGTAGCGTCAACTTGTTTAGTAAGGTCTTCAACAGCTTGTTCTGCTTCAACATCTTGTTCTTCGTTAACATCTTGTTCTTCGTTAACAACAGGAGCTTGCGCCTGTGCAAGTTTTGCTTCCGCTAGAATATCGTTAACCCCTTCTGGGCCCATGTCTAGAAGTCTAGAAACACTTGCGTTTGCTGTTATAGGGCTTAAAGAATCCCCCTCTGTTATAAGCCCTGCGTCAACAAGGGCTTTTATTCCTGACGGTGTCACTAACCCCGCCCCGCCAGCGTCACGTAATTTCTGCGCTTTAATTAAAACTTCTTGGACACGAGCAATATCTATTGTAGGCACAACAGGAGCTTGTTCTGCTCCAACAGCTTGTTCTTCGTTACCAACAGGAGCTTGTTCTGGAGTTTCATCTATTGTAGGCACAACAGTAGCTTGCACCTGTGCAGCGGCTTGTTCTGCAGCTATATCTTCTAACAACTTCGTTACTTTATCCTTTGTTTCTTTGGGAGCACTGGATTCATCTTTGAACCTCTCTAGTTGTTTTATTACTTTAGGGTCAGTAATGGGTAGGCCAACTATATCCCTCGGTTTAGCCGTACGTAAAGGCGACTTGTCACTAATACCTAAATCGTCAAGTAGCTTGGTAGTTATAACAGTAGGTGTAGTGACGGGTGTCACTCCTAAAAGTTTGTCTGCTTCTGCTTCTATTGCGGCTTGAGCTTCTTGTTCTGGAGTTTCATCTATTGTAGGCACAACAGGGTTTTTAGGTATTCTATCCCCACGTTCGCCTAGTCCTGTAGCACGTATGCCACCACCGAGTAGAGCTCCTGCAATAGCGGCTTCACGGTACTCTGCAATAGCCTCGTCGCTGTCTATAGATAAGCCAGCTTGTGATCGCTCCAGCATTTGCTGGCCAACTTCAGTCAAACCCTCGGTGGTACCACCAGCACCTGCACGAGAAGTTGTACGAGTAAGTAACCCTTTCCAACCTGTTTTACTAGAACCTAGTGGTTTTAATAGTCTAAACCCACCGAATAACACCCTATCCGCAACACCTTCAAGTGCAGCTTGGCCGAAAGTAGCAGTCAACGCATCGCCTACATCGACTCTGTCTTTTGCACCGCTAGCGACTTCGTCTTCTTGACGTTGAATGTTGTTACCAAACAGAATCGGCGCGGTTACAGCGGCGGCGGCACTTGCACCTATGATGAATGGCGCGGCGACACCTGTAGCGCCCGCTATAACAGGGGCAGCGAGGGCAGCCCCAAGACCAAGACCTAACTGTGGGATTTGCTCACCTACAACTTCACCTGCATATGTTAACGCCGACCCAATACTATTAACGTCGGTAGACTGCATACGCTCAGGTTGTACAAGAGATAGTAGCCCTCGTTCTTGACGGCCACGTTCTTCTACACCTGTACCGTACTCTTCGAGAAATCCAAGCCCAGTCTGCTCTCCGATAGTTCCGATTGTCTCGCCAAAGGCTTCTTTAACTTGTTTTCTACCCCTTGCAAGGCTACGACCTACTGCAGTGCCATCGTCAAAAGGTTCAGGAGCTTCGCCAAATACACTTGTGTATTCTTTGTCTATCCGTGTTCTGTCTTGACCAAGAATCTGAGTTATTTGCGCAAACTCAGTGTTTGAGGGTGCGTTACCCGCTATAGTAAACTCGTATAACTGCCCTGTCTGCGGGTCTTCAAAGTTAAAAATGCCCATTTACCCTACCTTAGTTAAATCATTGCGAATGACCCCATCAGAACTGCTACCGGAACCAAACATACCCATACTAAGTTCATATCTATCTACTAACTGTCTTAGTGCGTTTTGGGCCTTAGTTAGTTTGCGTGAAGCGGTAGTTTTTTCGATCGTAGTTTTTGCATTAGCAAGAGCGTCTTGTGCGCTGTCAATTTGTTTTTGGTAAAAGCTCAACGCGGCAGCAGCAGGTGCTTTTATACCCGACGTCTTCTTGTTAGCAGCTGCTATACGGGCATCGGTAAGTTTTTCGTCTGACGCTATCTTACGTTCGGCTAAATCAGTTTTCTTAGAGTTTGCGTAGGCCGCAAGGCCAGCCGATCCTGCTTTAGCAAAATCACCGGTACCCATCAGCGTGAGGCCAGCTTGCGCTAAAGCCAACCACTTATCTTGGTTCATATTTTGTGCAGTAGACTTAAAGGTTTGTTTAGCATCACCACCGCCTTCACCACCGCCTTCGCCACCTGCCGGTAAAATCTTTTTCTTAGATGCAACACTTGCAAGCCCAGATTTGTTAATCATACTAGCTTCACGCAGTCTTGCAGGCTCGGCTTCGGCTTTGGCTTTGGCTTCGGCTTCGGCTTTGGCTTTGGCTTGATTTGTCTCGTAGAGGAACTTATTAAACGCCACAGCTGGGTCTTCTGCACCAAACGTTGTCTTAACAGCGTTGTCTAACCGTTGTACAAAGCCGGGCCCAGTAAGGGACTGTCCCATAACTACATCTTCGTCCATAGCGTCGCCCGCTATACGTTTAGCATTTTTAGCTCTAGCAAAAGCTTCTTGTTCTTTAATGTCGTTCGCTATACCACGTTCTATCGAAAGCCGATTAGAATACTCCGCGAACATTTCAGCTTCGTTTGTAGTGTCATCGTCATTTTCATACTTTTCACGTAAGGATAACGGACTGTTAGCTTGTATAAAATTACCCTTGTCATCAAGGATATCAGTATAGATTTGTCCCGGTGGAGTGTACGTATCACTTTGTTGGAACTCTCGACTACGGTCAAGCATGTTTGTAATAGCAGGTATACCACCTTCATTGTAGTAACCTCCTGCTAAGTACGCCTGCCTAGCTTGTTCAGCTGCTTGTTCAGATAGAGATGTGTAAGAGTTAGGCATACTTTGCTCCTGTGCCCTGCGCAGCTCTTCCGCACGTATAGCCTCTTTACTTTTAGTTTTGCGTTGGAAGCCCGCTGATCCTTGAGCGTTGGGGTCAGCAGTACCATCAGCAAGAGCATCAGCAGATACATTAGGTGCAGTCTCCACAACAGAACCCTCTGCAAAGATAGGATCATTTGCATCGTATCCTCTTAGGTTACGCTGCGTCTCGGCGCGTTGTGCAAAATCATAGTCTTCGCCGAAATTCATTGCATCCATGTCCGCTTGTTTACCAAGCTCCCGATTGGTTGGGTCAGTAAACCATTTCTTTAATATATCATTACTGCGTTCTAATTCTAACTCCTCCAATCCGGTCTTCTCCGGAGTCGTGATTTTTGTTTGAAAAGCCGCATCACCATTCGGATTTAATCTTGTTTCGTATTGCGACCCCAAAGCCAGCGCCATCTGAGCAAGCATTTCTGGGTCATTTTTGTACTGTTCGTATATGTGTGGGTAATTTACACTTAAATTGTACACATCCTCCGACATCTTACCACCGGGAGCTAGGCGCATGATGCCACCACCAGCCATACGTTGAGGTTGGTTAGGTTGTGCAGGAAGTCCCGCTGCTTGTACGTTTGGCACACCAGTATTCTGTGTCATATCAGTTTTAGGTGCCAAAGATTGTGCAACTTGAGCGATGCCTTGCTGTGGTACGCCCGCTGCGGATACAGCTTCTTGTGCAACAGTAGGCTGCATAAGCCCCTCTTGTTTCTGTGCATCAGCTCTAATACGCTTCCGACGTTCGATCTCACCCAGTACCATGAACTGAGGCGCAGAACCCGAAGGCCGCTGCATTTCTTGTATTAACTGGCCTTCAGAGAAATTCTTTAGTTTGTCTTGGGTGTCGATCATATTAAGCATTAGCCGAAAGCCTTATATAGTGATAATCCAGAAAGACCGGCACCAACCGCTTGTTGGAACGCGCCGGGCTGCTGCGTCTGAGCAGTTTGAGTACCTGTTTGAGTACCTGTCGCAGCAATAGGCATACCCGATAGAATACCGGTCATGTTGCCGATCTGCTCGCGAGTGTAACCTTGTTGCTCAAGGTAGTTTGAATAGTCTAAATCGAGCCCTGCTTGACCTTCAGCTTGTCGAGCTTGACCAACACCTTCAAGTAGCTGTGTGTCTTGTATATCTGTCTGACGTTCTAACTGACCCAGACGAGAAAGCTCTGCACCCATCCCTGTACCGGCTCTAAGTGCTGCAAGTCCTTGACCCGCACCGAATTGATCTGAGGCTTCGGCACCAGTCTGTACCCGTCCAAGTTCAGCGGCACGGCGTTGCTCTGCAGTCATTTGAGCAGCTCTATCGGCACCGAATTGTTTCGACGCCGCTGCAAATGCGCCCTGTGATCCTTTAGCTTGAATGCCTGCTAGTTGGCCCAAGAGCTGTTCTTCTGCGAGCCCTTGCTGCACCGCTTGTCGTGACCCACCGAATGCACCAGCATTAACTGCTTTAGTATCGCGAGCGCCTTGAAGCCGGTTAAAGTCTGTAACTGCTGATTCTTTTTGTTGGTCAGTTACTAACTGCTGATACGGGGACATGTACTGAGATACTGCATCGCCAGTAAACATAGTTGGATCAGAGTAACCAAACTGTGAATAATTGTCAGCATTATAGTTACCAAGCTCGTTGGCTCGGTCCATACCTGCAGTGGCATTGTTTTGCGCAGTTTCCAGTCCGGGAATGCCAGAACCTACAATACCTTCAACCATTTCACGTGACTGAGTCACATTTGGATCAGTACCCGCTAGGCGTTCGCCTCTATAGGGGTCGTAAGGTTTACCAAACTCAGCTTCGGCCCGTGCAATATTCCGCTCAAAATAAGGCTTTGCCCATGCTGGCAAGTCGTTCTGTCGCGAACTTGTACTTGTATTTTCTACTGTTTTGCTGCCACCACACATAGGTTAGCTCCTTATGCTGTCTTTGCCATGTACTCGCGCACTACACGTGGCGCATCGTTTTCGGCTTCGTTTATAGTGTCGAGGAACCCGCCACCGTATTTTTTCTCAAGTGCGTCTGCAGTCTTCTTGCGAAGCACAAACTCTCCGTCTGCAAGTAACACATCCTGCTGGCCTTCAAGAGATGCAGGTACTTTATCATCAACACCCGAACCATCGCCCGGACCGTTGACTTCACCAGCTTCGCCGTTGGCGAAACGTTCTACTGTGTCGTCTAGCTCACCAGACTTCACTTTCTCGACTAGGTCTCTAAGAGCTTCTTCGCCGTAGTTAGCTAGGAACTGACCCAACACGATGGATGCTTGTTCTTCAGACATATCACCTTTTACAGCACTAACTGCATCTGCGATCATATCTTTTTCGTTGCCACCTTCTGATGGAGCTACTTCAAGCTCACCGCCTTCAGCAAAGTTCGCAGCCCCCTGCATCTTTGCAAGGCCGGGATAGAGCTGGTCACCACCAAAGGGTATAATGTTGAATGGGAAAGGGCTTCCATCAATCGACGTTAAATCTACTGGCATCTGCGTCGGCGGCCGCCGACTGTCGCTCGCGAACGGGAGGTCTGAGATTCCGCCACCATTAAATGTATACCGTTCTTTCATGTTGACTTCTTCTAGGAAATTATCCTTCTTTTGCTCAAAGCCAGAATCGCCGTATTCACCCTCTAGGTAGTTACCGTACTGCTGTAAAGGCTCGCTATAGCTAGGGGCGTCCGGCCCAAAGTTACCTATAGATAAAGGCCTGCCTATACCACCACCACGCTTGGTCATATACCCACCCATAGCCATCGGAGCGGGGCGCATCTTGTAAGCAAGTAACTGTTCATAGCTTGGGTTAATTAGGAATCTAGATGACATAGGGTCACTAGGGTCGTAGTCAGGGTTTGGAACCGACTCAAACGCACCTAACGCAGCTTGCTTAGACATATCAGACGCTCCTGCAATTCCCGGACCACCTGAGTCCTTACCTTCTGGCACCCTAACTGTCGGCGCAGGGGCCCCGTTAAAGTTAAAGTCAGAATTGCCGCCCCCTACCCTACTTTCATTTTCTTCTGCTGTAGATATTTTCCTATCTGGGTCAATACCTAACCTATCTTCATATGCCTGAGCAGCTCTTTCTTCTGGACTGCCAGAGTTTGGACCAGAAAACAGATTTTTAAGACTTGTGCCAAACGAATTTTTCTCTCCACCGGTGTCGGTGCTTAGACCACTAGAAGCCGCCTCCTGTGCACTGTTCCCTACTACTCCACCGATAAGCCCGGGAAGCCCACCAGTCAACGCGCCAAAAATACCTGACTGAACTAGACGGTCATTGTATTGTTTAGTCTCGTTAGAGGGTATATTAAACGTACCTCCTTGGCCGTCAGACACTTGTACGTTCGTAACACCGGAGTTTGACCCCGGAGCGACAGCTTGGCCGTAGGTATCTCGCTTGTTTTGCATTGTCAGGACGCCATCTCTATACTCAAACCCGTCGCCGCCAGTAAGAAGATTAGCTAAACCTTCTGTAAAACTGTTGCCAGAGCCTTTTTTCTTGTTATTATCTTCGCTATCCGCGCTTCCTAAATCACCACCACCACACATATAAAGACTCCTATTCTAAACTTGTTGCGCTATTCTACTACACGTTGCTTATAATTTCCACCCACAACATCATATCCTAGTTTTTGTAACATTGCGCCGGTTTTGTCAGCGCTTAGACCACTAGAAATCCCCATGTATATCTCTGCAGCGTTACGTTCTTTTGCCCATTTTTCGAAGGCTCGTAGCAACTGCAGTCCAACACGAGAACCCCTGCTTTGTGCAGATACATACCACACTGTGTCGGACGCTATCAAGTCAGTACCGAAATAATGCTCCCCTATAGACCCGAGAAGGATACTATTAAGCTCACCATCAAAAGTGCCCACGTAGGCAAAGCGCGTATCTGGGTTGGTCATAAAGTCATATATTAACCGCCCACACTTGTTTGGGTCATAATTAAAATGCTGATAGACACTCTCTTGGTGCATCTGGAAACCAAGGTCGATAGCTCCCGGCAAGTCTTTTGGTTCTATAGGGCGTATAGGCATCTTAGTCTAGCATCTCCAAAGCTTGTTCTAACGTTTCTTTGTTACGCCTAGTCCAGCCTCGTCCAAAGGTTTCAAAGGTCTTTAAACTCTTGTAGAAGTCCTGACGTACATCGTGAACATACTCAATAATAAATTTAGGGTCTTTTTCCATGACCAGTGCAAGTGTAGCGGGGCCAATGGCTCCGTCTTGCGTAGCGCCCACTGCTCGTTGCACAGCCTTTGCAGGTCTACCTGAACCGGAATTTACGGCCCAATCAAAGCAGGCCCAGTCTAATCCAGAACTAAGTAAATCTCCTTTAACCCGGTCCCAGTAGTTTTTCTTGTATATCGGCCCTACATCATCCGGTGTTAGGTCACGCATTTCTTGTTCAGTAGATTCCCGCTCAATCCACTCGTCGTACACCTTTTTAGTGACTCCCAAATTTGTGATACCTCCGGGATCATCTGGATGATTTACAAATCCCCCTTCGTGTTTCAACAACATTTTTAAACACTTATCAAAGTTTTCTGCGCTCATTTTTTGCTCCCAAAGAATTTACTTACGCCACGCATACCAATGCTCGCACTAACTATACCGCCAAGACTATACTGGTACCAATCAGGCATAACTTCTAGTGCCACAAAACCACGTTGCACGATGTCATTACCCCAATCCCCACAGAACGCCAAAATAAGGGGAATACTGAACAAAAGTGTAATCCATTCATCCTTCCAACTATTCTGTGTAGCTTTCATAGCTTCGATATCCCAGTCTATTTCACCTGTAGCTATCTTCATCTTAGTTTCGGCTTCTGCTTTCTTTACAACAGTCTTTCCGTCGATAAATGCTGTAGCTAATCCTGCTACACTATTAATAATACCTAGCATTATGAATCACCCTTTTTCTTAATATTAGTAAAGCCAAAGAACGCACCTACTATTGCACTAACAGATATGAAATACACACCGGCAATAGATTTTAATCCCTCAGTAGCTTCAGTTAATCCAGCTATGGCTGTAATGATAATTGCAAAGGGGTATATAAGCATACCAACCAGAGCAAACCACACCATCTTTCGTTGCTGATCGCGCTTCGAGTCTTCATCTTCAATTTGTCTGCGTTTGTCATCAAGTAACAATGCGTCCCACTCACTCTTCTCGATTGAGCCGCTTTTGTCTTTATCTATATCTTCAAACTTTGTCATGTTATTCCCCTAATCTGCCAAAGGGTTATCTAAAGCCCTCTGCAATTTACTCATTAATCTGTCTTCTAACTCTTTCATATCGGAGTTTTGTGAAGTTCTAACACGTTCTCTCTGATTTTCAAAGCGAACTTCTGCTGCATCTATCATAGCTCGTATCTTGTCTTCGCTTTCACGAACCATATCTTCAATACGATCTGTCTGTTGTTCAATTCGAAGTATGTCGTCTTTTAAACCATTTTTAATGTCTCGTGTGTATTCAACACTTTCTTCTACTTTGTCAGATATGCCACTTATCTTAGCGTCAGAAACATCCATTTGCTGTTGATACTCACCAAGGTCTAACCCTGCAACCGCCTCAATCTTTTGGTATAGGACGAAGCCACCATACAGCCCACCAACCACGCTTGATATAAATGCAAGTATAGCCATGATTGATCCAAACGACATCTTAACACCGGCAGCTTTAAACTCACGATCTTCAAGTTCACCAACTGTTGTTAAATCCACCATTAGTTTTCAAAGTCCATTTCACCGTCCGCTTGTTGTAGGTTTTTTAGCGCTTCAAGTTCGTCTCGTAGCTTCTGTACTTCTAACCTACGCTTAGTTAATTCTATTTGGTAAAGATCATCACAGTTTATACGTGAACGTGGTTTGTCCAACGGAATAACTATACGAGCATACACACCTATGTCTTTACCACGACTGCTTGTATCCAACCCAGAAAGTACCCCTGTCACACCATACTCAAGGTTTACGCCTCCGCCCACTGCGTTACTGCACCGTAGATTGCCCGACGAGAACGAGTCAGATTGATAGTTCATCGGTGGGTTTGGCAGGGATAAGGATAGCGAACTACTATCCGCAGTAGCAGAACTAGCCACAACACAAAGAGCGAGAGCTAGTCTCATGCAGGCTTTCCATCTAACCGTGAACATATCCTAGAAGAAATAAGTGTGCTTGATACTAACGACTTCTTAACTTTCGAAGTAGTGCAGAGATACACCGCTTCGGGTAAATCGTATTTACGGATGTATACATCAAACGCTTTATGTTCTTTGTAACCTACCTTTATAATCCTGTACGTTGTAGAGAAGGGAATGTTTGTCCAGTTTAAATCAAACAACTCAATTTGATAATACTTGATTTCTTCCCTAGAGTTAAATAGAGACATCTCCACTTTAACCACATCCTTGACGTGTGAAAGCTTTATCACAGGGTACGCAGGTGTCATCTCATGCCCCGATAGAGCTGTTGCCCAAAGCAGAAACGCTATGATGATGCTACTTCGCAATGCAACTAGCCAACACAACAGCCGTGTATGTGCCTCCCGGCAATGGTTTTGCCGAACCGTATATGGCACTTGAAGCAGTGCTGAACCACGTTGACCCGGCAAGTGTCAGGTTGAATATAGTGCTATTACCTACTACGGTCTTAGCGGCATTGTAAGCTGACATACCAGCAACAGACGTCTGTGTAACTGCTGTACTACCAGTCCAAGCAACTGTATCAGAAAGTGTAGGAGAAGAACTGAAGGCTGTGGGGTGTGTTATATTAGCTGTGTAAGCATCAGCAATAGAAACATCGTATCGAACGATAGGCAGTACACCGCCATCCGCAGGTGTTGTACTTAACTTACTTGCTATTGGGTTGCCGTAAACACCGGATTTATTTGTTTGGATAACACATTTAGCTTCTACACTGCCT